>Ga0335069_10000134_pt1 | contig 125630 bp, 105 predicted proteins | sample Lox_Sample_11_FD_206714 | JGI IMG/M metagenome (GOLD analysis project Ga0335069, IMG submission 206714) | Soil microbial communities from Loxahatchee National Wildlife Refuge, Florida, United States - Lox_Sample_1.1 | ecosystem: Environmental > Terrestrial > Soil > Wetlands | place: USA...
GGCGATGCCTGCCGCGAAATCAAGATACTCCCTGCCGTTGATATCCCAAACCTTCGCGCCCGAACCCTTTGTCAGGACAACCGGGAAGCGTTTGTAGGTATTCATGATATTTTCATCGGACATCGCCATTAATTCTTTTTCGGTCATTTCCTTCACCTTCAATTCATCGCTTAAGACTTCGTAAAAAGCTCCAGAGGCAAGGCGCGCAAAGCCTTCGGAATGAGGCGTATTTTTCATACGCCGCAATGACGAGAGGCTGCAGCGCAACGCGGCATATGGAATTTTTTCGAAGCCGTTATAAAACAATTTGCGTGCCTATTCCCTTATCCGTAAACACCTCCAGCAACACGGCATGCTTCAGACGCCCGTCAATAATATGAGCTTTACCCACTCCGGCGTTCAGAGCTTTGAGGCAGCATTTAATTTTAGGAAACATGCCTCCCTCAACCGTGCCGTCGTCTATTAATTTTAAGGCCTCATCATGATGCATGGTATTGATCAGTTTTTTGTCTTTGTTAAGCACGCCCGGCACATCGGTTAAAAGCAAAAGCTTTTCGGCATGCAGGGCCGCCGCTATTTCTCCGGCGACCACGTCCGCGTTGATATTATATGTTTCGCCTTTATCGCCCGCTCCCGTGGGCGCGATCACCGGAATAAAATTGTTTTGCGTCAGCGTCATAATCAATGGCGTATTGACGCATTTGACTTTACCGACCAAACCGATATCGATAATCTCCGGCGGCGTATGCTTCGCTTTTTCCTCATTTAAAAAATACTTCTCGGCGCTAATCAGGTTGCCGTCTTTACCGCTTAAACCCACGGCATTTCCGCCGTGCCGGTTAATCAGACCCACGATCTCTTTATTGACGGTGCCGGTCAGAACCATTTCCACGATATTCATGGTTTCTTCATCGGTAACCCGCATTCCCTGTATAAACTTTGATTCTTTACCGACCTTTTTCAGGAGGTCTCCTATTTGCGGCCCTCCCCCGTGCACGACCACCGGATTAATGCCGATGTATTTCATCATGACGACATCCTGGGCGAATTTATCTTTCAGCTCCGTGTCAACCATGGCATGTCCGCCATATTTGATCACGATGGTTTTGTTATAAAACCGCCTGATGTACGGCAGCGTCTCCAGAAGGATATCCGCCCGTTCTATTGAATTTGAAATATTTTCCATGGCAAGCTCCGTTTATAAAATGTACCTGCTTAAATCCTGGTCTTCTATTATGTCATTCAGTTTTTCTTCCACATCCTGCGCGTCGATCATGATTTCTTTTTTTTCCATATCCGGCGCGTCAAAAGAAATATCATCCAGCAGTTTTTCCATAATGGTGTAGAGCCTTCGCGCCCCGATGTTTTCCGTTCTTTCGTTGACCAGCGTCGCCACTTCCGCGATGGAGGCGATGGCTTCCTCCGTAAATGACAACTTCAGCCCCTCTGTCGCCATCATTTCCGTATACTGTTTTACCAGAGCGTTGTTCGGCTCAGTTAAAATACGGATAAATTCTTCTTTCCCCAGCGAATCAAGCTCGACGCGGATGGGAAAACGTCCCTGCAATTCCGGAATCAGGTCGGACGGCTTGGCAACGTTGAAGGCTCCCGCCGCGATAAACAGGATGTGATCCGTTTTGACCATTCCGTAGCGCGTATTCACGTTGGACCCTTCCACAATGGGCAGCAGATCCCTCTGCACGCCTTCCCGCGACACGTCCGGTCCGTGCGGCGCGTCGGTGCTTACGATCTTATCAATTTCATCCAGGAATATTATACCTGATTGTTCAACTCTTTCCAGCGCTGTTTTCGTCACGTGATCCATATCGATTAACTTTTGCGCTTCTTCATCCTCAAGAATCTTCAAAGCCTCCGGCACCTTTACCGTTCTTGTTTTCTTTTTCTGCGGGAACATGTCGCCCAGAACGTCTCTGATATTGAGGCCCATATTCTCCATGCCCGCCGCGGAAAATATTTCCACCATGGGACCGCTTCTGGTTTCGGTAACTTCCAGATTCACCACCCGGTCGTCGAGTTTATTGTCTCTGAGCAGGCGTCTTAATTTCTCCCGCGTGGCGTCAGGCTTATGTTCATGATCTTCCGCGGTCTGAACATGTTCAATGGCATCCTCTGAGTCATCCAGCATGTCGCCTACTTTTTTTTCTTTAAGCCTCGGGGGAAGCAGCATGTCCAGCAATTGTTCTTCCGCGATTTCGGCCGCCCTTGCCCTGACATTCTCCTGCTCCTCGGATTTCACCATGTTCAGGGACAACTCCACAAGATCCCTGATCATGGATTCGACATCCCGCCCGACATAACCGACTTCCGTAAACTTGGACGCTTCTATCTTTAAAAAGGGAGAATTATCCAGTTTGGCCAGTCTGCGGGCAATCTCCGTTTTTCCCACACCGGTCGGACCGATCATAATAATATTCTTCGGTGAAATTTCATCAGCCAGATCCGCCGGCACATTTTGTCTGCGCCACCGGTTGCGCAGCGCGATGGCTACGGCCCTTTTGGCATCCTCCTGTCCTATAATATGCCGGTTAAGCCTATCCACTATTTCCCGGGGTTTTAACCCATTACTTGACATACTCTATTTTTTCCCCTTATCTTTACTCGTTTTACTTTCATTGGTTTCGATACCGGTATCTATCTCTTCAATCGTGATATGGTCGTTGGTATAAATACAGATTTCCGCCGCTATTTTCATGGCCTCTGAGGCAATTTCCGTAGCCGACAGATCTGAATGGCGCAGGAGCGCACGCGCCGCCGTGAGCGCGAAAGGTCCGCCGGACCCTATGGCCATCACATCGTCATCGGCTTCAATGACATCCCCGTTTCCGGAAATGATCAGGGAATGGTCTTTATTGACGGCGATCATCAACGCCTCTAAATGTCTTAAAACACGGTCTGTGCGCCAGTCTTTCGTCAATTCCACAGCAGCCCGCAGCAAATTGCCGTTGTATTGTTCCAGCTTCTGATCAAAACGTTCGAACAGCGTAAAGGCGTCGGCCGTGGCGCCGGCAAAACCGACGATCACTTCGTCATTGTAAAGGCGGCGTACCTTGCGGGCGCCGTGTTTTAAGATGGTGGTCTCCAGTGTAACCTGACCGTCGCCGGCTACGGTTATCTTGCCCTTATGCCTGACCGATAATATGGTGGTGCCTCTTATATTCATACCAGCTCCATAAAAAAATTTCTAAATCCTGGATCCCGTTTCGCGTTTCGTTTGAACGGGATAAATTCGACTAAGGTCTTTTTCGGCAAAGCCGAAAAAAACCAAGTCTCATTTACTTCTTTGTTCGCGGATGTGCTTTATCATAAACTTCCATCATCCGGTTAATATTAACTGCCGTATATTTTTGCGTGGTCGAGAGACTCTCATGACCCAGCAATTCCTGAATCGAACGCAAATCGGCCCCCGCGTTCAAAAGATGCGTGGCAAAACTGTGTCTCAACGCGTGCGGACTTATCTTCCTGCCTATGCCGCTCCTTCCGGTTACCTCACTGACAATCCGGGCGATGCTTCTGGCCGTTATTCTTTGACCTCTGGCATTCACAAACAAAGGTTTATTCAGGACACCTGCGCCCGACTCTTTTCCTGCCGACTCTTTTCTTACCGGCGCGGCTTTTTCCAGATAATCGCTTACGGCCGAAAGCGCCGGATCGCCCACGGGAACAATTCTTTCTTTTCTTCCCTTGCCCCTCACCTTAACCAACTTTTGATTAAAATCAAGGTCAATTAAATCCAAACCGGCCAGTTCACTTAAGCGTAATCCGGAAGAATAAAAAACTTCCAGCATGGCGCGGTTGCGTAAATTGATCAGCGAATGATCCTCCGGCGGTTTCAACAGCTCAAACATTTCATCAACCGAAAGAAAAGCCGGCATGTGCTTCTCCGTTTTCAATGTTTGAATCATATCCGCGGGATTATTTTTAATCCTGCCGGTGCGCAGCACATAATTATAAAAAGCTCTCAGCGATGACACCTTGCGGTTGACCGTAACTTTCTTTACCCTCCGGCGATACAGGCGGCTTAAATACTCCCTGAGCTCCTCCGGCTCCGTGTTAACGATCTCATCGCTGTTTTTTATGAAATTATTATCAAGCAGGAAACGGGCATACTCCTGAATATCGGCAAGATACGCTATCCGGGTATGGGCGGAAACATTTCTTTCCACTTCCAGATAAATTTGAAAATCCTCAATGATGTTTCCCATAATACTTACATCTTATATTTGCCGAAATCTTCAGCCGAGAGATTTTCCAGAAATTCCCTTATTTTTTCATCCTTCAGTTTATCCAAATCATTCAGTTTGATCCCAAAATCAATATTGCGCGATTTTTCAATAACAGTTTCATCCACAAATATCGGCGCGCGAGCTCTGAGCGCTATGGCAATAGCGTCGCTGGGACGCGCGTCAATCGTATAATCATTGCCGTCAAACCTTAAATAAATATTCGCGAAAAAAGTATTGCTGCGAATATCCACAATTTCTATTCTATCCACTGTCACGTTAAAAGTTTTTAAAAGTTCATTGAACAAATCATGCGTCATCGGGCGGGGAAAGACAATTTTTTCCAGTTCCGTGGCAATGGCGCTAGCTTCAAAAAGACCAATCCAGATGGGAATTGCCTTGTTGTTCTGCATGTCTTTCAATATGACAATGGGTGTATTGGTTATAGGGTCTATGGTCAATCCTGAAACCTTCATTTCAATTAACATGACCTGCCTCCTCAGTTATTCGCAAATTTTCCCCTTAAGGAATGTAGATAAGCTTTCGTTATTTTAACATCCACCAGTTTACCGATCAAGTCCGTTTCGCCTTTAAAATTAACTATTTTCCAGGAACTGGTTCGTCCCGTTAAATCACTTTCGGAATTTTTACTCACTCCCTCAACTAATAACTTCTGAGTGCTGCCCTCAAGCTCCCTGTTTTTTTCAAATGTATGCTCATTCTGCAGGGCCTGTAATTTTTCGAGCCTCCTAAGCTTCACAGCTTCATCGACCTTTCCTTTTAACTTTTGCGCCGCAGTCCCTTCCCTCTCAGAATACTTGAATGAAAAAAGAGAATCAAACCTGATTTTTTCCATCATGTCAATCGTTTCTTGGTAATCTTTCTGGGTTTCCCCCGGAAAACCTACAATCACGTCGGATGTGATACTGATTTGAGGAACACACTTACGCAGACGATCAATCTTTCGTGTGTATTCTTCGACCGTATAGCCCCTGTTCATTAATTCCAATATCCGGTTTGAACCCGATTGCACGGGAAGATGAATATGCCTGCATAATTTCTCTTCTTCGGCATAACATACAATCAGTTCTTCGGAGAGGTCCCGTGGATGCGACGTGGTAAATCTGATTCTTTCGATACCGGAAATTTTCCCTATTTTTTTAATCAATGACGTAAAACTAAATCCATTATCGAATGTTTTCCCATAGGAATTAACATTTTGTCCAAGCAAAGTAACCTCTTTGACGCCGTTTTGCGCGAGTTTTTTAATTTCCGTTATAATGTCATCTGAAGGCCTGCTCATTTCCGGACCGCGCAGATAAGGTACAACGCAATAGGCGCAGAAATTATCGCATCCCTGCATGATCGTGACAAAAGCGCTCAAGGCGCCTGGCCGCGGGGGAGCATAAACACCTATTGAATTTAATGACTTATAAAAGTCAATTTCTGTAATCTTTTTTCGTCTCGTCTCAATCGATGAAACGATTTGAGGCAGAAGATGAATATTATGGGTCCCGAACACAAAGTCAAGATGACCGACTTTCTTGTGAAATTTTGTTCCCAGTTGCTGAGCCAGACAACCGCCCGCGCCGATAATCAAATCCTTATTTTCTTCCTTGAGTATTCCGATTCTTCCCAGTTGACTGTAAGCTTTTTGCGCGGCTTTCTCCCTGATGGAGCATGTATTTAAAATAATTAAATCGGCGAGATTCATATTTTCCGTCAACCGATAGCCCAAACCGGCAAGCAGCGCGGCCATCTGTTCCGAATCATGAACATTCATCTGGCAACCAAATGTTTGAATATACAAGTACTTATTTCTCATTATCTCACTCATTAAAATTGGAAATAGCATTATTATTTCAACATAAATTAGTCAATAAGTTTTTCCAAAAAGTATTCGGAAAAATAAAAAAATAATTCAATATATTATTTACATGACCGTAGTTTTGTAGTATAAGTATACAGCTAGTTTTTTATGAATACGATTATTCTGGTTTGGTGATAGTTTTTTTAGTTTATCAAGATAATGTATTGTGTCTTCCGGGTGGCACAAGAAATTTATTGGGGGTAAACATGAAAAAGTTTTTAACATTGGTAGTTTTCACCGCCTTCTTTATTCTGCCGTCCATATCAACCGCACGATGCGTTATTATCACGGATAACGATTTAAGCACTATTTTCGCGAAAGACGGTTATGTCACCACTGTTTTAACTGACATCACCATGAAACCCACGTCTAAAGTCATTTTTACCGATGGATGGAATTACTGGGATCCGAACCACAATTACGGGCCGAGCCCGCATATGAAAAACGCCCCATGGTTCTTCTATGGAACACCGGAAAATAATCCCCAGAAAGATCCCGGTTCCGGTTTATTCGATCAAAAAGGCTATCTTGGACTCGGCTCTTATACAACGGGCGGCTTGATTGAGCGATCCGGCTCAGTAACTGTGGGGTACCCCGATTTGCTGGTTTCATCCACTGAACCATCCAGAGTAACCATCTTTTTAAACAATATATCCATCGACGCGCACATCGGCGTTGATGTTGAATTGATGATCGGCCAGACTCCCGACTCTTCAAAATCGATGGTATTAATGCACAAATATCTCAGCAATTTTTCCATTGAAAGGATCAACGGTTCAGTTACAATTTGTGCCCACAACTAATGTTCCCCAAGATCCGGACCTGTCCTAAAACCGGTTTAGAGTAATTTTTGTCATCCCTCCGGGCCCGGCCAAACCCGGTATCTTATGATACCTTCAGGGTTAGGATAAAAACATAAAGCCCCGGCAGCCGGAACTTTTTCCAGCGCGGCAAACATCGGTAAAATAACGGCAAGCACCCCCATAAAGGTCGCGTCCGGGGGACGCGATAAGTTTTTCCAAAAATCAGTCCATAAAATTCCAAAAAAAATGAAAATAATGTAAAAATATTATTTACATTACTGTAATTTTATAGTATATATACACAGCCAATTACTTATTGATGCGTTTGTTATGGTTTACTGAAGGATTTCTTCGTTTGTTGGAATACTGAATCGCGTTGTTTTGAGTAGCAGAAAAAACTTATTGGGGGGTAAACATCAAAAAGTTTTTAACATTGGCAGTCATCACCGCATTCTTCATCCTGCCGTCTCTATGTTCCGCCCGATGCGTTATTATCACCGATGGCGATCTGAGTGCTATTTTCGCGAAAGACGGATTCGTCACCACCGTTTTGACAGATATTACAATGAACAACACCTCCAAACTTATTTTCACCGATGGATGGAACTACTGGGACCCTAACCACAATTATCAACCAAGCCCGCACATGTATAACGCAATCTGGTTCTTTTATGGTACGCCGGAGAACAATCCCCAGAAAAATCCCGGTTCCGGTTTATTCGATCAAATAGGTTATCTTGGACTTGGCGCTTATACAACGGGCGGCCTCATTGAACGATCCGGTTCAATAACAATACAATACCCTGATTTGCTGGTTTCATCCGATAAAAATTTAACTCAATTAACCATTCATTTAAATAATATATCCATCAATGCTCATCTAGGCATTGATGTTGAATTAATGATTAGCCCGTCTCCCGACTCTTCCAAAGCGATACCATTAATGCACATGTATGTCGGCAACTTCTCCATTGAAAAGATCAACGGTTCGATTACAATTTGTTCCCACTTGTAATCAAATTGTTGATCTTTAACTAATGTTCCCCCAAAACCGGACCTGTCCGAAAATCGGTTTAAAGTAATTTTTGTCATCCCCTTAAGCCCGGCCAAACCCGTTATCTTATTTCAACCCGGCCCTTAAAATATTGCTCAAATTTCCAAATTCTTCGACGGAAAGCGTCTCAGCTCTTCGCCGGGAATCAATTCCTGCCGATATCAGCGCTTCTTTTAATGAAGATTCCGGCATGCTGTAAAGCATTTTCGATTGCTTTAAATTATTTATCAGCATTTTCCTTCGCTTCGCGAAAGCATCTCTGACCAATTTTATAAAAAAATCTTCATCCGCAAGTTCTGTGAAAGAACTCTCCCGAAAAAATCCCTTCATGACCGATGATTCCACTTTAGGCCGGGGGTAAAAACAGGAAGCCCCGACATCCAGAATTTTTTCAACCGCTGAAAACATCTGTAAAATAACGGAAGGCACCCCATAGCTCTTGCCGCCGGGGGACGCGACCAGACGAGCGATGACTTCCTTTTGCATCATCAATACAAATGAATCTATAACATCCCGGAAAGACAACAGGTAAAACAAGACCGGGCTGGAAATATTATAGGGAATATTGCCTACTATCTTGATTTTTTGACCTTCCGCGCGGGCAATTTCCCTGAAATCAAACCTGAGAATATTCCCGTGATAAATTTGAATGTTATGATACGCGGATAATCGATCCTTTAAAACGTAAGCGAGTTGATCATCCAGTTCAACGGCGATAACTTTCGCGGCATTTCGCGCAAGTATCTGAGTCAGGACGCCGATTCCAGCGCCGATTTCCACGACAATATCATTCTCTGTCACATGGGCCGCTGCGGCAATATTTCCGATGACGTTTTCGTCCATCAGAAATGATTGCCCCAGACTTTTGCGCGGTTTAATCGCGTACTGAGTAATGATTTGCCGAGGTGTTGACATTGGTTTTATCGCTTATATGGAAAAAGGTTAAATGGATGTTAAAGGCCAGCGGGAGACGGCATTTAAATCAAGCGAATCCCTGTAGCCGGCATTCAGCATGATTTCTCCGATGGCCCCGATCATGGCCGCGTTATCCGTGCACAGGATAACCGGGGGAATAAACAATTCCAGATTCCGCGCGGCCGTATCCGCCGCAAACCTCTCGCGCAGCCTGCTGTTGGCCGCCACACCGCCGCAAACAACGATTCTTTTAATACCATTATCTTTTGCCGCTTTAATGGTTTTTTCCACCAGCACGTCCACGATCGCCTCCTGATAGCCTGCCACGATATCCGGCAATTCCTCAGCGGCAAAATCACGTCCGCGTTTTTTGAGCATGGTCAGCAAAGAGGTTTTCAAACCGCTGAAACTGAAATCGGGAGAATCCTTCATCGCCCTCGGAAAGGCCACCGCCCTGGGATTGGCGCCTTTGGCCATTTTATCGATGACCACGCCGCCCGGATATCCAAGATTTAGCAGCTTTGCCGCTTTATCGAACGCCTCCCCCGCGGCATCGTCGCGCGTCTGGCCCATTAATTCATATTCCTGATAACTCGTAGCCAGATAAACACTGGTATGGCCGCCCGAAACAACCAGAGCCACGAAAGGAACCGCCGGAACTTTTTCAGCGAGAAACGCCGCGGCAATATGCCCTTCCAGATGATTGACGCCGATAAGCGGAATATCGAGGGCAAAGGCCAGAGCCTTGGCCGCAGATAAGCCGATCAAAAGAGATCCGATTAAACCGGGACCGCGGGTTACGGCAATGCCCTCTAAATCATTGAGCGTCACATGGGCATCGTTTAAGGCCTGGTTAATAACCGGATTGATCGCCTCAATATGTTTACGGGAGGCAATTTCAGGGACCACGCCGCCGTACGGTGAATGAACCGCTATTTGCGAGGCAATCACATTGGATAGCATTTTCCCGTTTTGTATGACGGCCGCCGCCGTTTCATCGCATGATGATTCAATTCCTAAAACTAACATGAGATCCTTCTTTCTATTTTCCCTTTGCTAAATAAGATAAATATCTATATAAAAGCAATGACGATTTGTAAACAAACTTTTGCCGTCGGCAAATTATTAGGTATGGCGATGGAATTTAAGACAGACTTTTTGATCTTGGGCAGCGGCATCGCGGGATTGAGCCTCGCCATCAAAGCCTCCACCCTGGGCTCTGTCGCCATCGTGACCAAAAAAGAGAAAAACGAATCGAATACCAATTACGCTCAGGGCGGCATCGCGGCCGTCACGGACAAAACCGATAGTTTTGAAGAGCATATTCAGGACACGCTGATTTGCGGTGCCGGTCTTTCCAATCCTGAAGTGGTCGAATTCATCGTGAAAGAAGCCCCTCCGCGGATTCAGGAACTTATCGATTGGGGCGTAAATTTCACAAAATCGGAAACAGACCCCGGCATGTACGACCTCGGTCGCGAGGGAGGCCACAACCGCAGACGTATTTTACACGCCAAAGATTTCACCGGCCAGGAAATCGAGCGGGCTCTTAATGAAAAAGTTTCCCATATCGAAAATGTCTCCGTTTATGAAAACCACATCGGCATTGATCTGATTACGCAGAAAGACTTAAAAGGCGTTACCATCAATTGTCTGGGCGCTTATGTTCTTGACATCAATAACAGCGAAATTCACACCTATCGGGCAAAATATACCATCTTATGCACGGGCGGAGCGGGAAAAGTTTATCTTATCACGACCAATCCCGACATCGCCACGGGAGACGGTCTGGCCATGGCTTACCGCGCGGGCGCCAATATCGCCAATATGGAATTCATCCAGTTTCATCCGACCTGCCTTTATCATCCCGACGCCAAGGCTTTTCTGATCAGCGAAGCCGTACGCGGCGAAGGAGGGATTCTTAAATTAAAAAACGGAACGACATTCATGGAAAAATACCATCCCATGAAAAGCCTCGCGCCGCGCGATGTGGTTGCCAAGGCCATCGACAACGAAATCAAACAGGCCGGCGATGAATTCGTTCTTTTGGATATCACGCATAAAGGACGCGAATTTCTGATCAACCGGTTCCCCAATATTTATAATAAATGCCTCGAATACGGCATAGACATGGCCCTGCAGCCTATTCCCATAGCGCCTGCCGCTCATTACATCTGCGGCGGCGTCGCCGTGGATCATTACGGCAAGACGTCCATCGATAATCTTTTTGCCTGCGGCGAAGTATCCTGCACGGGCTTACACGGCGCAAACCGTCTGGCCAGCAACTCTTTACTCGAAGCGCTTGTTTATTCCCATCGCGTGTATTTAAAAATAGCGAAATCCTTCAAGCAGACGCCGCAAAGCATTGTGACCATTGCCCCCTGGGACTCGAGCGGCACCACAAAAAGCGACGACAGCGTGGTGGTCACGCACAACTGGGATGAAATCAGAAGATGCATGTGGAACTATGTGGGCATTGTCCGCTCGGATAAACGCCTCGAACGCGCCGAACGCAGAATCGACATGGTTTTGAGTGAAATCCACGAATATTACTGGAATTACAAAGTCACAAAAGACCTTGCCGAACTGCGCAACATCTCAACGGTGGCCAAACTGATCGTTATGAGCGCGCGCCAGAGAAAAGAAAGCCGCGGATTGCACTACAACATTGATTATCCCGGCACAAGCGACGAATTCAAAAAAGACACGATTATCGTCAAAGAATAATCAGAACCCTCTCCGGCCGTATCAAAAATCAACGCCGCCGTCATAAAACAATCCGGTTGATTGGCCCGTCGAGATTTTCTTGACATATACGATTGCTTTTCCTATACTCCCATCACAAAATAACAGTTGTTATAAAATTTAACTTTTTTTCAATCATGCCTTTTGGGGTTTGAATTTGAAAAAGCCCCTCAAGATAGCCGCCAACAGTCTGCGTGATGTGTGAAAAGACAACTTATAAAGCCATACGTCGAATTCAATCGTCTGAAAAGATCATTGATGATTATACTAAATCCGGTTTGTTAAAGGGGATGATATGAGCGAAAAGGGAAATCTTCTTAAAAAATCAGTCGCGATTCTGGTTCTGGTTCTTCTAGCGGGAGCTCTAATTTTTTATCTCTATACCAACAAGGACAAAAACGCCCTTCCGAAAGGCTTTGTAATGGGCAACGGCCGTCTTGAGGCAACCGAAGTGGATGTCGCGGCAAAGCTCGCGGGGCGTCTGGCGGAAGTCCTCGCGAAGGAGGGAGACCTCTGCAATAAAAATCAGGTCGTGGCCAGAATAGACACAAGCACCCTTCAGGCGCAATTAAAACAGGCCGAAGCCGAGGTGAAACGGGCAAGGCAGGCGCGGGAAACGGCGCTGTCCAGGATGGAGAGCATCCGCCTGAAGCTGGTGCTCGCGGTAAAGGAACTTGACCGGTCCAACAAACTCTTCACCAAAGGCATCTTCACACAACAACAGCTCGACCGTGATCAGACCGTCAAGCAGAGCTATGAAGCGGAATACACGGCGGCAAAATCATCCATCACCGAGATCGATAACGCTATTGAGTCGGCGCTTGCCCAGACGGAGATACTGAAATCGGAAATCAATGACTGCACCCTGAAGAGCCCCATAAAGGGACCGGTGCTGTCGCGTCTGGCGGAGCCCGGCGAAGTCATGCCCAACGGAGGCAAAGTCCTGACCATTTTGGACCCCACGGATATTCACATGAATGTGTATCTCTCCGAGCAATATGCCGGCGTCATCCCCATGGGCGGCGAGGCCAGGGTAGTGCTTGATGCCATACCGGATAAGCAATTTCCCGCGACTGTGGCTTTTGTCTCAGAAAAAGCACAGTTCACGCCCAAAGAGGTTGAAGCGACCGAGGAGCGTGAAAAACTCGTTTTCCGCGTGAAAATCAGCCTTAAAGAATTTGACGACCCCCGCCTGAAACCGGGCATGCCGGGCGTCGCGTATATCCGGTTGAATCCGTCCGCTAAATGGACGGAACTCTTTAAATGAATACCCGCATGAACGATCATGATTCCATCGCGCGTATTGAAGGGATAAAGCATCGCTACGGCAAGAAAATCGCCCTCGATACCATTAATCTTGAAATACCGTCCGGATGCCAGGTGGGCCTGATCGGGCCCGACGGCGTGGGCAAATCAACCCTGCTTGGCCTGATCGCGGGACAAAAAAAGATACAGCAGGGCGATATACAAGTCCTTGGCAGTTCCATGCGTTCGCGCTTGCACCGCCATGATGTCTGCTCGGAGATTGCCTATATCCCCCAGGGTCTCGGACAGAATCTCTATGCCACGCTTTCCGTCTATGAGAATGTGGATTTTTTCGGACGCCTCTTCGGATTCACCCGCGCCGAGCGAAAGGAACGCATCGAGCGTCTACTGAAGGCCACCAATCTCGCGCCCTTTGCCGATCGTCCCGCGGGACAGTTATCCGGAGGCATGAAGCAGAAACTGGGTTTATGCTGCGCGCTCATCCACAACCCCGATGTGCTTATTATGGATGAACCCACCACCGGCGTCGATCCCCTATCGAGGCGCCAGTTCTGGGAACTGGTCAAGGATATGAGCGTTCATCACGCGGGAATGAGCATTATCATCGCGACGGCCTACATGGATGAGGCCGAACACCTGGACTGGCTTATTATGATGGAAGGCGGCCGCGTCCTTGCCTCGGGAACCCCCGCTGAGTTAAAGCAAAAGACCGGCAAGACGACCATTGAAGACGCTTATATCGCCATGCTTCCCGAAGAAATGCGTTACGGTCACAGGGTCTTTACGACACCGCCCCGCATCGCATCGGATGACGGCTCCGCCATCGAGGCAAACAACCTCACCAAAAAATTCGGCGATTTTACCGCCGTGGACGATGTCTCCTTTACCATACCCAAGGGCGAAATCTTCGGTTTTGTGGGATCCAACGGATGCGGCAAGACCACCACCATGAAAATGCTCACCGGGCTTCTGCATCCCACGCACGGTAAGGCCTTCATCTTCGGCAGATCCGTCGAAACCGGAAGCATCAGGCTGAAAAAACGCATCGGATATATGTCGCAGAGCTTTTCGCTGTATGGCGAGCTGACGGTGCGGCAGAATCTGGATATGCACGCGCATCTCTTCGATATGCCAAACGCCGATGTTTCTTCAAGGGTGAAGGAAATGGCGGTCAAGTTCGGACTGACCGATGTCATGAACGACCAGACGGAACGCCTTCCCCTGGGCATCCGCCAGCGCCTTTCCCTTGCGGTTGCCGCCATTCATAAACCCGAAATCCTGATCCTCGACGAACCCACGTCGGGCGTCGATCCCGTGGCCAGAGATCGCTTCTGGGAACTGCTCATCAATCTATCCCGTGAGGAAGGCGTAACCATTTTTGTGACCACCCATTACATGAATGAGGCCGACCGCTGCGACAGAGTCGCCCTCATGAGCATGGGCCGCGTCCTTGCCTGCGACGCGCCCAAAGAGCTTGTTCGCGCGCGCGGATGTTCCACCCTTGAAGAGGCCTTTATCGGTTATATGAAGGACGATATTGCCAAAAATACCAACGCGGGAACGGATGATGAAAAACAAACCGTCCCGTTCATGCTTAAATCTGAAAATGTCAAAAAACACAGCCGTTTTTTTGACATCACAAGGCTTTTGGCCCTTGCCCGCAGAGAATCCGTCGAATTGCTTCGCGACCCGATCAGGCTCATTACATCATTCATTGTCTCGCCCTTTCTCCTTATCGTCTTCGGCTTCGGCATATCGACCGATATTGAAAACATCAAATACAGCACCCTTGACAATGATCGAACGCCCATGAGCCGCGAATATCTGGAGTCCTTCTCCAGTTCACGGTATTTTAGCGAACGCAAGCCGATCAAGTCGCCTGCCGGAATTGACAGGGGCTTCCAGAGCGGCGAGTTTAACGTGGTCGTCCAGATCCCTCCCGGTTTTGAAAAAGATGTAAAGCGGGGCGAGAGCCCGGCCGTTGGACTCTGGATAGACGGCACCATGCCGTTTCGCGCGGAGACCACCAAGAACTACGCCGAGGCCGTGCACCTTTCCTATCTTATGACACTGCTTGGCCGCTCGCCCATGCCCATGCCCCCGTCATCCACCCATACGCAGCCCCGGTACTGGTATAACCCGCTGATAAAAAGCAGATATTCCGTTGTGCCCGGCCTGCTGGCCGTTGTGCTGATGCTGGTTCCGTCGATGCTCACGGCCATCGGTGTCGTGAGGGAAAAGGAACTGGGCTCCATTGCCAACTTCTACTCAAGCCCCATGACCAAGCTTGAATTCCTCTGGGGAAAGCAGATCCCCTACTTTGTGATAACGGCCATAACCTTTGTTATCCTTTTGGGGGTAATCAAATTCCTGTTCGAAATCCCCTTCAAGGGCAGTTTCCCCGCGCTGGTTTCCGGGGCGATGCTCTATATTGTTATCAGCACGGGACTCGGCCTGCTTATCTCGACCTTCACAAAAACTCAGATCGCGGCCCTGCTTGCCGCCTTTGTTATTACCCTGGTGCCCTCCTTCGATTTATCGGGACTCACCTCCCCGGCCTCAACACTTGTCGGCGGGGCCAAATTCATGTCAAGGATATTCCCCGCGCGCTATTTACTGAATATCAGCGTGGGCACCTTTACCAAGGGAATCGGTTTCGCCGAACTTGTGTGGAACTACGTCTCCCTGATCATCATCTATACGGCCATTCAGTCCATGACCGTCCTATTGCTGAAAAAACAGGAGAAATAGCATGATCAGAAAACTCTGGCACATCTACCGGCTCGGTTTAAAAGAACTCATCAGCTTCCGTTATGACTATGTGCTGGTGATTATGGTCGTCTATTCCTTTACCGTAATGGTCATCGTCCCCGCCAAAGGCACCGGCGTGCAAGTGCGCAACTCAACGATTGCCTATGTGGACGAAGACCAATCTCCCCTTTCCCGGAGAATCATCGACGCCATCCAGATGCCCTTTTTCCAGAAACCCAAGGCCATCACCTACCACGATATAAACCGGGTGATGGACAGGGCCGAATATGTCTTTGTCCTCCATATACCGTCGAGTTTTCAGAATGACCTGCTGGCCGGAAAGAACCCCGATATCAGCATCGATGTCGATGCCACGGTCGTCGGCCATGCCAGGCTGGGCACGACCTACTTAAGCCAGATCATCAATCAGGAGATCGACACATTTATGCGGGGCTCCCAAAAACCGGTCCCTCCGCCCATTGTGCTCAATACCCGCATCATGTATAACCCGAACAACGAAAATTCATGGTTTATGAGCATTGTATTGCTGGGACACATGATCACGCTGCTATCCATAGTCCTGCCCGCCGCGGCCCTCATCAAAGAAAAGGAGCGCGGCACCGTGGAGCATCTGCTTGTCATGCCCCTGGTCCCTGTGGAAATCACCATTGCCAAAGTCTGGGCCAACAGCTTTATTGTGTTGATGGGCACCATGTTCTCGCTGTATTTCGCGGTGAAGTGGGTTATAGGCGCGCCCATCCACGGCTCGACGATCCTGTTCATGTTCGGCACCATCGTATTTCTCTACGCGACAACCGAACTTGGCGTGTTTCTGGCCACCGTCGCCAAAAATCAGCCCCAGGCAGGCCTTTTGAGCATACCTATTATCGTGCCCATATCCATGCTCAACGGCGGAACAACCCCCATAGAATCCATGCCGCGATTCCTCCAGATCATCATGCAGTTCGCCCCGACCACGCACTACATGGAATTCTGCTCCCGCGTTCTCATCAGAAACGCGGGAATCGTCGACGTCTGGCAGCAGCTTCTTGCCATGGCGGCCATCGGTACCGTTTTGTTCATGGGCGCCATGATGCGTTTCCGCGCTACGTTCCGGTAAAGGTTCTGTTCCTTCAAAACCTTTTTTGTCCTGACAAGATCTCAAATACAACAAAGACACCAACTGTTTAGTAATTCAACAGAGAGCAAACCCCTTTGCGTGCTTTTTGGATGAGCAAGCGTTTATAAAATTATAATTTTCCTTAAGAATCGAAGCAACTCCCCAGGCTTGCCCAAGGAGAGCTTCAATTCGTGATTGACAGACAGCGGCGATTTACTATACTTTCCTTCCCTGAAAATAAAATTTAGAAAGGCAAGGAGCAGGTTTTTTTATGAAAGTTGACGACATTAAAAATGTACTGATCGCGGGCAGCGGCACCATGGGACAACAGATCGGATTTCAGTGCGCGCTCTACGATTGTAATGTGGTATTGTACGATGTCAAAAAAGAATTTCTGGACAGGGCGATTGAAAGAATCCATAGAATTGCCGCGCGGATGATCAGAGACGGCCGCATCACCGAGGAGAAGGCCCGGGAAACCATAGGCAGGATAAAAACAAGCGTCGACATGGCCGAGGCCGCGAAAGATGCCGATATCGTAAGCGAATCGGTGCCGGAAGATCCGGTTCTCAAGGGTAAGGTATTCGGACAGTTAAATACATTGTGTCCGGCAAGAACGATATTTACCACCAACACGTCAACCCTCCTGCCCTCGATGATCGCCCCCGCCACGGGAAGGCCGGAGAAGTTTCTTGCTTACCACTTTCACGATATTCGCATGACCAACGTGGTGGACGTCATGCCGCATCCCGGAACCGCTCCGGAGTACGCGCAGCTGGTCAAGGAATTCGCCGAAAAAACCGGCCTGGCTCCGATTGTACTCCATAAGGAGAGCATGGGCTACGTCTTTAATTATATGTTCGCAGGCCTTTTCGACAACGCTTTGACGCTTGCATCAAATGATGTCGCGGCGGTCGAAGATATCGACAGAGTCTGGATGGGCATCATGCGAATGCTGATAGGGCCTTTTGGACTCATGGACAGCGTCGGTCTGGACACCGTCTGGCATGTTACGAATTTCTGGGCGAAACAAACCAATGATCCCGTCAAGATCAAAAACACGGAGTTTGTGAAAAAATATGTCGACAGGGGCGAGCTTGGTCAAAAAACCAGAAAGGGATTTTACACATACCCGCGTCCGGCTTTCACGGATCCTGATTTTTTAAAGGGCATTAAATAATTTTAGATATCCAGCCGTAACGGTGAATTCTAAAGTTCGGTCGAGTCAAAAAGACTCGACCGAACTTTTACAAAGCCTCCCTGCTGTTTTTCTTATTTTCCCGATTTACATAATATTTCATATATAAAATAGAACTCCTTCATGTTCACAATTACCCGGAAAAAATTATATTGACACGTATCGTAATTACTCGTATATTATAGACATTTAAGCTTTATCTAAATTGGCAGCGTTTCTTAATGAGGGGATGAAACATGAAAAAAGTAAAGCTTGACGATGCGCAAAGGGATCAAACTGTCCACGTAAAAAACTTCCGTGACGAAGGCCGGCTGTTCAGGGCGGTCACAGAATACTCATCAGATATGATCATTCTCACCAACCCGCAAGGGGTAAACATCTACATGAATCAGGCCATTGAAAAAAATCTGGGATACAAGATTGAAGAAAGGATTAACGCGAGCGGCCTTGAGATCGTTCATCCGGATGACCTGCAAAAAGTACTGGATTACTTTGTTATTTTATCAACGGATACAAACTATCCCGTTATAAAAGGTGAAACGCGCCTCCGCCACAAGAATGGAACCTGGTGTACCTTCGAAACCATAGCAAGCAATATCGTAAAAAATAATGCCGTTGAAGCTTTGGTGATCAACCACCATAATATTACCGAGCGCAAACAAATAGAGAACGATCTGCGGGAAAGTGAAAGAAATTTTCGTAGATCCCTCGACGAATCCCCTCTCGGCATTCGCATATCAACCATAGAAGGCGAAACAATTTACGCCAACCGGGCCATTTTGGACATGTACGGTTATGACAGCATAGAGGAACTTAAAGAAACGTCCATCAAAGAGCGCTATACGCCGGAGAGCTATGCCGCGTTCAAGGAAAGAAAGAGAAAAAGATTACAGGGCGAGCCCGCGCCTCCGGAATACGAAATAAGCATCGTGAAAAAAAACGGCGAAATCCGTCATCTGCACGCTTTCCGCAAGGAGATATTATGGAACGGCAAAAAACAGTCTCAGATCATCTATCAGGACATCACCGAGCGCAAGCGGGCGGAGGAAAAACTTCAACAAACACTGGAAAGTCTCAGAAACGCGATTGGCACAACGATTCAAGTCATGGTATCCGTTGTTGAGATGCGAGATCCCTATACGGCCGGCCATCAGACCCGGTCCGCGGATATTGCCAGAGCCATTGCCGTGGAAATGGGATTGGATCAGGATAAAATTGACGGTATCCGCATGGCCGGATCCATTCATGACATCGGGAAATTATCCATACCGGCGGAGATATTGTCCAAATCCACAAAACTTTCGGAAATCGAATTTTCCCTGATTCAGGAACACTCAAACAGCGGATACGAAATGCTGAAGTCTGTCGAATCTCCCTGGCCGCTGGCGGAAATAGTCTACCAGCACCACGAGCGAATAAACGGCACAGGCTACCCGAGAAATCTGAAAGGGGATGAAATTCTTCTGGAGGCCCGTATTCTGGCTGTAGCGGATGTGGTGGAAGCCATGGCATCCCACCGTCCTTATCGTGAATCACTGGGTATTGAAGCGGCCCTTGAAGAAATCGAAAAAAACAAGGGAATTCTTTATGACAATGATGTAGCCGATGCCTGCCTGAGATTATTCAGAGAGAGAGGTTATAAGCTTACATAAAACAAAAGTTGGGGTCGAGTCGCCCCAAAAGTTGGGTCGAGTCTTTTTGACTCGACTGAGGGTTGACAAAACAGGTTATCGCTAAAGAACAAAAAGATATATCAGGAGAAATTTTTATGCCCGATGAGCCTATCGTAATACTTGGTCCGGGCGCTGCCACGGCCATAAAATCATGGATGTCCATGAATAACGCGCAAGGCGCGGTGCGGATCGAGATTCGGTCAACCGGATGCTGTGACGCGTCGCTGGGCATGAGAATCGATTCTGCCAAGGATTCCGATCTGGCGGTGACTATCGAGGGAATTACTTTTGTTGTTGATCGTGAAATCCAGAATCTTGCCGGTCAAATTTCGATTGCCCGCTGTGACGAACCGCACAGAAAGGGTTTTATCATCACCTCAAGCATACCTATCAATGAATGGGCCGGATTCGGAACCTGCGACATCACGATTTGAACTTCTGTATTTTAATCAGGCGTCTTTTAGTTCAAGCTGAAAATAAATATCTTCGTCACCCGACGCGCGACTCCTTATCTTTTTCACGACAGATTTTTTCCCGAAAACCTTCAGAGCCTGCTGAAAATAACCCTTGACCATCTGCTCGAAATATTCATTTTTAATATCGATTCCGGTAAGTTTGATATGAGCAACGTTGTTCTCTAATCGCGCGGTGGCTACACCGCCGTCATAATACGTTGACCAGAGCTTGGGAAGCACAAACTCGACGAACTGCTTGATATCCTTATTGAGCAGATAAGACTGATAAGTGCCCCCCGGCGAAAGGGCGTATTTAGCGCCCGTTCTTCCAAACGTCTCGTATTGCCTTTTATCGTTGTTGAAAAATTCCTTGCACATTTCATCAAATAAAATGATTTCTTTTTCAACGGGGATGGGGGTTATGGAAATAATAGCCGTTTTAAAATATGCATCCTTTTCTACCATCCTGGCCATAAAGGCATTCCAGCGTTCCTCGCCGAACACCTGAATCATAGCCGTCTTTGTTATAACAAAAAATATACCTTTAACGTTCATTTGGACCTCCCGGAAATGCCCACGCGCGCATGAATTGTTTTATAATTATATTTAGGGCGCGGGAATATGCAAGGATAATATTTATTTTAAGCGAAGTACCTGGTTTGCAAGCGAATGTTTTTTACTACGGAGATGGAAAAAAGAATGATATCAAGACAATATTTTATATTCTCAAGTTCGGTCGAGTCGAAAAGACTCGACCGAACAATAGGAACAGACATCTTAGCGCTGCATAATCTTGATAAAATTATCCCCGCGTCCCTTTTCCTGCACAATTTTAAGGGCCATCTCAACGGTTGTGGCGGGAATTGCCGGAATCGCTTTGCGCTCGACAAGTTCAATGGCGTCCGCCGGGCAGCCCGTGACGCACAACCCGCAACCGATACATTCATCCACATTCACCACAGCAAGATCATCCACGATTTCTATCGCTTTTACCGGGCATCTATCCTCCGCGCAGACACCGCAGCCGGTGCATTCATCGCTTATGATCCTGGCTTCGAAACGGCTGGGCTCAAAGGCATGGGGATGCTTCACCTCTGTTCTGCCGCGCAGAACCGTACAGCAGCAGGGACAGCAATTACAGATCATTCCGGCCCTGTCGGCGCTGTTATTGCTGGTATGGACCAGCCCCGCCTTCTCCGAGCGGTCAAGCACTTCCATCCCCTCTTTCTTTGTGATCTGGCGCGCGAAACCGCGTTCCACCAGAAACTCACCGGCTCCGTCGAAGATGAGGCAGACATCCTTCGGTTTATCGCATTTGCCCACGCTGACCCGGCACGCGCAATCCGCCAGCGCGATAAATGCGGCGTTGTTGATAAAATGCTTTACTTCCTCGTAGGGATGAACACGGTTTTCCGCGCGGATCGCCTTTTCAACCGCGACAACCCGCATAAGCGGCGTCGGATTTCCCGAAAATGACGCGCCAAGGGCTTCTTTATGATATTCCTCCCAAAGCGCGGCCAATCGCTTTAACATCGGCGATTCAAGCGTTTTGGCTTTCATGAAGGGGAACTCAAAGACGCCGGGAATAAGCGGCACCAATCCGTATATGTTTTTCCCATCCTTTTTACGGGAGAAGATAATCCCTTTGTTCGCCATCGATTCGAGGAGCTTTTCCGCATCGGCATCCGTTAGTTCTCCCGCTTTGGCGATTTTCGCGACAGGCCAGGGCTTGTAACTCATCTTAGACGCCAGGGCCGCTTCCTCAGGAGTAAAAAGGATGCCCAGGATTTCCAAAATCTTTGGTGATGCAGGCGCTGTTGTGGGATGCGAATCCAGCACGCTTCTTAATTCTTCATAAACATTCATGACTATCCTCCCTGTTTTTATCTGTGATCCGGAGATTGTCCCGGTTTATTAAATTACGCGGTCAAAATCTTTTCGAACAGCACCTTTTTAAATATATTGAGCGGACGGATGCTTTTCGAAACCTTCATATCAATAAGAGCGCCTTCCCAGCCGTTGAGAACAAAAACAGCCAGCTCTTCGGCATCTTCTTTTGAACTGATGGCCCCCTGCTCTTTTGCTTCGGCAATGCAGTCTTTGATAATCGAACGAGTGCGGCCGTACGCTTCAAAAAGTTTGTTGCGCATTGTCTCGCTCAAATCGCTCATTTCCTGCGAAAGATTGCCAATGGGACATCCGCAGGTGCAGCCGATCTTTTCGTAAAAGCGATTACTTTCATCAAAGAAACGCTCCAGCCTGACAAGGGGCGCAATGGTATGGTCCCGGTTGTACTTTTCGAACCATGAAATGACGAGATCGGAAAAATAGTCGATCACACCCGCGCCGAAATCATCCTTATTCTTGAAATAAAAATAAAACGACCCCTTGGGAACACCCGCGGCCGTAATGATTTCCTGAATACCGGTGTTTACGAATCCCTTGGAATGAATCAGCTTCGCGCCTTCCTGAATGATAGCCTGTCTGGTCGCCTCTTTTGCCATAAACTTAAATCCTCTGAATGTCGTCTGCCATTACGAAACGCCTCGCGCTCCGTGGCAATCTATCTTTGACGTGTTCGGTCGAGTCTTTTTGACTCGACCGGACATTTCTGTCCTCCGCTGTCGGAGGTGTTACGAAATGAAGGAGGTGGATAGCATTTCAAAGCCTCTTTAACTTGCCCTTATAATAGACCAGTCTATTATATTATGTCAAGCAAATATTTTTATTTGATAACCACATATTTTTATTGGATTAATATTTATTTTGTTTCAGATTAACTTTGATACAGCTTTCCTCATTGTGGATCTACAATAGTAGAAATTTTATCTGTCTAGTAATTGAAAAAAAGTTTTTTGATAATCAAGGACGGGTATAAATATCAGATGGCAGACTCTCTAATGCCTGACGTTCAGCCACAATATAGAGGAGTGAAGCATTTTGCGGCACACAAATTGGTATTAATGAGCACTTTTCGGTTTCCCATGTATTAAGTGACTTCCCCTTTTTTGCCCCTCGTTGTGACATTGAAAATAGTTGTTGATATTGACGTGGTGCAACACCTGAATAAGCTATAAAATTAACCTTATTTCTCTCTTCTTTTTCAGGTACCGCCTCTAAAACGATTTCTTCAGCATAAAGGTCGCCTGCACGGCTTTTGGGATATGGCTCCAAGTAAACGACTCTTTGAATGCCAGCAGCGATAATATGCTTTGCGCAATTGTGACATGGGAAGGTCGTTACATACATTGAATGACCATCTACGGCAACGCCTCTTCGCGCTGCGTCTATCAATGCAGCCATTTCTGCATGCACAGGTCGACTGAATTCTCCAATGTCCCGGAATTGAGTTCCCTTGAGATTTGACAATAGATCCTTTGCAAGTTTGGTTGCTGATGTAGAAGAAATTGTGTCATTAAACCACTGTTGGCCTTTAATCTTTTCTATCAGTTCAGCTAACGCGCTTACCTTAATCTCGTCCGCCCGATTTTCTCCTTTTTTTAGTAAAGCCTGATCTCTGGCATCAGGTGAGGCATACTGCTCCCAATACAGACCTCCGCCTCCGCGCGGAACCTCATTTGTTCCAACAGCAATGACATCAGCTTTTCTTAGATTATTCAAGTTTCGTGGATCGTCTATATTGAAAATAATTGCACCGACCTGACGATTGTCATCCGATGATCTAAGCGATACAGCATTTGCGTGATACATCGCATATTCATCAGGGAATGGTGTGTGAAAAGGATGCCCAAAGAGCAAACGCACAAATCTTTGAACATTGAATCTCATATAAGCACTCATTAAGTTGGCAAAATAATCTGCTTTAGGATAAGTATCTCGCACATTTTGTCCGAACTCATCTTCTTCCTTGTCATCGATGTCGATTATATCAGAAGCCTTGCCTTTGAATTTGTCCTCTTTACCAGGCTGTGCCGCAATTCTCGCCATTTTACGTGCGAGGTCATTGACGCGATTTTCACGAGGCTCATGGGCAGCAACAACTAAAAAGGAAGGTCCGTATACATGTCGCAATAGATCTATTTCGTCAGGGTGTTTCAATTGATCCAGAATATACGCTAGACCCTGGGCGGGCTTATCCTCACTTTTTGAAATCTTAGCACGTTCTGCTCGAATTTCAGTTATACCAGCCAGTGCTAATGCACTACCCTTATTGATCTGCTTTCGAAACAAATTGCCCATTTTCTGTAGATGGCGGATACGTATGTCTTCACCTATGCCCGTTTGAACGGTATAACCTTTCAAATTAGTTAATAGGCTAGATAGTTTAATATCCACAGATTTATAACCGAAACTTGACAGTTCATCCTTAAGCGCTTGTGACAATTCATTCAAACCTGTACCTGCACCACCGACGAGTGCGAAAACTAGTTCCGGTCTATTATCTACTGAAGTAATATGGTCGTTAGTACTCATTTTGTTCTCCTTTCATGAACCCATCTAATACGGCCGTGTCTAATAAAATAATGACACCGCTGTTTGGAAGTACGATAGTCGATACTCGGATAGATGGTAAGAGCACCTTTTGTATTTACCGACCAATACGGAAACCGAGTTTTGTCAGTATTAAGCATGATGCGATGACCCCTTCGACAGGGACAATCAAATGCAATCCATTTGGGGCGTGTGCGCGGACCTACCAAAACCACACCATTACGTGGTAGTTGTTGCGGTATATCATCGGCTGAATCAACCGATCCGACGAGTCGCCATCCCAAAATAGGCAATTTTTGCCACCACGAAATTTTCATAGTGTCGGCCATATCTGCCCCAAAAAAGGTTGTGTCATGCCAATACCAAGTTTACCACTCGATTGATGGCAGTAATGACCTATTCGAGGTTGGGCAATATTGGTTGAAATTTCACGGTCATGACAGCGCAATAATATTTCGCTCGGTCGCGGATCAGGCCCATAACCGGTTAAGCGTTCCAGCAATTCACTTACTGCGGTAGCTCCAACTATGGTTGTAAATGTCACAACAGCAGGCTCTGTTAGCGCCAGTGCCGGTGCGTAACCTTCACCTTGTAAGCGCATTCGTTCATCTGGTGTGAGTAACTCTGCACTTGCGCGGGCAATATTGATTCGGTCACGACAGATAAGGCACGCCTGCCCCGGAGAAAGAATTGTTATACGTCCATCAATGCCAATCAACTGATCCCTTTCATCGCTGCTCAGAAGGACTCCACAATCAATTACAGGCGTAAGTAGATAGGTTGCTAAGCGAGAGAGCACCAAACGACCAGCATTGTCATCAGTACAACCGAAGACTACATCACACCCAATCAAACAACGAGCTGCTGATTCCATCGTGATCATTGATTGTATGATTTCGCAACGAACATCTGGAGCAATGCGCAAGAGATGGCTTTTCAGAATTTGCACTTTTGATTGACCGACATCCGATATAGTCGAGCCATAAACCCGCGTAAGATTGCTTTCGGATAGTTTATCAGGGTCCACTAGAGTGAGATGTCTGACACCGAGTCGAACAAGCTGCTCGGCCACAACTGAACCTGTACCGCCGCACCCAACGATCCCGATAGCAAGATCACCCAGTGTTTGTTGGATTGCTGCACCAAATGCTTTCACATTACGGTCAAAAATGGTGGATAGCTTAGGTTGGGCAGAATCATACGCACGGATCAATCGCCACCGATCCCCGACTTGCCATAAACGTTCAATCTGCATAGCATCATTCCCTTCGCTCTCCAAATGTCCTGTAAACACTAATTCGGACGAATGTGGCGAGAAAATCAAAGCCCCATAATACGGACTGCCCGATCGGAGACGGAAGAGGTCAGCTATTTCGTCATCTACAATGCGATCATATTTACTTGGTCGCGGTGATGCATTATGCCCTGGATGAGTATGAACCCAAATGCAAGCAGCACCTAAAGTCTCGGCCTCAGCCAATGCATGCACGTAGCCTTCTGATTTAATTGTCAATCCATAACGTTCCCGGCGAATGTAAGCGGTGTCATCTACCCATCGCATATAGCGTGCTAGTAGTCTAATATCACCGTTAGGTGTCTCGGCAACACCCGCAAACATCACGCCGGCGGTTTCTTTCGGCAACTTTACAATCGATTGAAGGTCGTCTACTATATTCTGCGGAATCACGATTGATACGTTCATTGGACTGACCCCGGAACATACCTTTCAAGCTCTTTGTGCACCAGAGCAAGAAAACTCTCAAGACTATCAATGCCTGATCGCCACTGACCAGGAGAAAAATGACGCGACCATCGCTGCCAGCTACGGCCTAAATGCTGCTCGATCGCTTCAGTGTTAGGGATGGGCTGACCGTCCACCCTGCGAACTGGAGGATCAAACCACCACATATCAGGCGGCACATCTGGGTATCCGGGCTGAAGCCGAAGCAGAAGATCGGACTTTTCTTTATCGAAACCAACAGGCAGTTGATAATCATGAAGAACGACGCATGTCATATTTGCCTCAGACGTGATGGTATGGCTGCTACTTCCTATGCGATCAGTCAGATATTTGGTGTCATCAGGAGGTAGCATTGTTAAAATCTCCGTGAAAATTTAATTTGCCCGGATTGATTTGTGCTGGCGCAGAGAAAAAGCGAAGACCGTTCCTCATTTCTACAATTTCCGTGTCACTAATTTTCCGATCAGTACCACCCTGTACTACTTCAAAAAGATCACGATCAGGTCCAATAGGCGGCGAAGGTATTGCGCGCAGTTGTAATCCAGTCATGCGATCTAAACTAACAGTGTAATGTTTACGGTCAATCTGAATTTCGAATTTGATTTCATGGGGATGATGCCCCTCGGCATCCTTTATTTCTTTTAGTGCTTCTTCAATCTCATGCTCAGCGGTTTTCTCAGCTTCCCTTGCAACCTTTAGATCGGCTTCCGCCTTTTCAAGATGTGACTCTGCCTGCTCAATTTTTTTGTCTTCCATTTTATACTCCTTATTAAATCTACGGTTAATTATTTTATCACCATCGGGACAACAACGCTTCTTCTATTTTCATGATAGATGTGAAGGTCTAAATATATTATTGCTTTAAAACTATGGTTGATATTTACTAAACTAGACTGATTGACGTGACATTCTTCGAGTCACAACCCTTTTAGTTTTTCTTACACTATCTTGAAGAATTACTTTTTCTTCAAAAGTTGATCGAGGCTTTCCAAACCCTCTTTTTTCAAGACGGTCCCGAGTTTTGCATCGGATCGGTAGCCATCCGCAACATCTTCTCCATATTCTTTTCGCAATGTCTTGACCAACGTATCGCTCCGTTTTTCGCGAATCGTGCCGTCCTGATCTCGCATCCTATTATCGAGACCTTTAGGGAAATGCTTCGTCATATGTTGTCCTCCTTCTAAGTAATAAATTCAAGTAAGGGTTGGTTTGCCCTAATTTCATTTACACACGAATCATTGCCATGTTTCTTTACAGATAAACTCAGCATAATACGTCAGGCTCCATTAGTTGCGCAGAAGCAACGGCAGAGAAGAACTGAGCATCAAAATGAGTTAATAGCATTTCAATGAAACGCCTATGATAAAGTCCGTATATGATTTTCGACATTGTTTTTTCTTTTTGCTTTAACATGCTAAATCTTAATTCCCCATTATATATCGTCGGCTGAAACCATGCCTCATTTTTCCACTGATTAGGTTCATGTGTTAAATCTTTATCTTTATCATATGCCCATGTTTCGATTTTCTTGTTATCGATTGCTTTGTATATTGCTTGCAATAGCCCCGAAGGATTTGACGTCTTTATAATTACAGCCATTACTTGAATTCTTTTCACAAATTATTATGAGGCGATTCTTCTTCCATCTTTTTTATATACACTATAATAGGACCATGACCTCAAAAAGGAAAGTTGCGCTAACATCTTTCTTTTTTTATAATTTTTCGATAGTTCTCCTCCTGTTCTGAACAAATTTTGGATTGACTCTGAAACGTTTAGATAATTCATCATCCCCATAACCCTTATTCATTGCCTCAATGAATGCCGGTGCTGGCATTAATAATGCGCCCGCAAAGTGCCAAGCCTGCCATTCTGGATTCCTATAGGTAGGAACATCCACTGCCCGATGCAATAAAGAGCCGGACACATCCTCTTTTCTCAGAATTGATTTTAATAATGTTCGCTTTTGTCGAAATTCTGGAACGTGGAAAATAACGTGCCCGGTTTCATGTGCAATGGTGGAATGTAAAAAAAGTTCCTGAGACTGGTCATCCGCTAAATCAGCCGATATCACACAAACATTTTGTTCGGAATCAGTATATCCGTATATGCCTGGATTAAGCCTCTGGTAGTCAACATCTACGCCGGATAATTCTGGTAGTTCAAATTCGAAAAATGAACAAATATCGAAGGGCTCTCCATGAGTTAAAACGCGCGGCTGATAATAACGTACGAGATCAAGGGCTTTCTTGTCAATATCTCTTCCGCTTCTCGGTTGTGCAGGAATTATTTTATTCATGTCCATCCTTAGTTTCATCTTGGTTCATTTTATTGATAATATGTTCCAGCTCTTCGTTTGTTAAATCTTCTGCACGCAATAATAGTTCGGCCAATTTTGGTTTGATTCTAATCTTTTCGTTAAAATTAACAGATGCCTTTTTCATATTACGGGCTATAGTCACAAGAATTCCATCTGCTATTCCCAAGGTATCCTCAATTTTAATGACAGTTGTAATTTCCGGTGGATTTCTCCTATTATGCTCAATATCCGACAAGTAGCCTACAGAAAGACCAACCTTCCTGTGTAAATCCCGCAATGTAATACGCTTTTCGGATCGATACTTTTTTAACAGTTTTCCGAAAGATTCCATCGTCTTCTCCTTCCTTTTCTTCCCCTCGTCTGGGGAGCAATGTTTAATCTTCCTAATTACCCGCTATTTTGCGTAAATCTGTCTTGTAAATACATCATCAAAATCAAATTGTCAAGTAAAATATACGCAATAATTGCGTATATCACCCTCTATCAGTAGTGAACGTAGATTTAGCATCGTCCATATATAACAAATCCTAATTGTAATGTAACATAAATAATGACTTTAATATGTTACATAAGTGTTTGGGTGATATTAAAAAAAGAAAAACCCGCATATGTAGCCCCCAGACAGGTGCTGTTCTCAAAATAGTTGCAAAGAAGATCCTCTGTATTTAAATCCATGCTCCAACATTAACATTATAACAGGGATCACCTAATTGGAACCACGCATCAGTACCAAGAACTTTAGTATCATCTAGAGTTGATTTTCATGACACCTCATCATTATTTCATTTACTCTATTTATAAAAGTGGATGTAGCGTTGCAATGATATCTTTTGTTTTTATAAACCCAAAATATCTTGAGTCGTACGAATCTACATGATCACCAATCAAAAACATATTGCCTTCTGGAATTTTCCCGGAGAATTCAAATTTTTTTAATCTTTCTTCGCCAAGCGAATAATCTTTGGCTCTTGCTACCAATTCATTTTTGAAATAATACACATTACCAATATTTTTTAGTTCCTTCATGGTGCTGCATTTTATTCTTTTTAGCTGCAAATACGCACTATCATCTTGCTTACCGCATAATTATTTGTGAAACTTTCAAATGAGGGATCAGGCCGTAACAACCGGCAAAATGAAATGAGGCTAATCTAAAAAGTATGCTCTGATTCCGGCTTTTATTTTCGTTATTGACACGTAAAAAAGCTTATCGTATACTGATATCATGCAAGGTATTTTTTTACACATATAAAGCGTTCAAAATGTTCCACATGCTGATGTGAGTCAGAATCTCTTAATGTACGGGTCAGAACCGTAGGTGTAAATGATCAAGCGGGCTTTTCATGAAAGGAGGATTTTATGAAAAGGAAAACGGTTGAAAAGAAAAACGCCGCCGGAAAAGTCGTCAAGAGCTCAAAAGGAAGTGTCAAAGTCCCCAAAAAAAGTGTAAAAGTCTCAAAAGCAAGCGTCAAAGCCTCAAAAAAAAGCATTAAAACCTCTAAAGCCATTGTCAAAGTCCCCAAAAAAATCGTAAAAAAACCGAAAGGAAAAATCGTCATCCCGGATAGAGCCCTGGAACCGGCCCACCTGCTTCAAAGCATTGTTCAGGGCTTTTCCATCCCGGCCTTTGTCATCGGAGCGGATCATAAGGTCCTCTACTGGAACCGCGCCCTTGAGAAACTTACGAATATTCCCATGAGCGCGGTAATCGACACCAACCAGCACTGGCGTGCTTTCTACGCGCAGGAGAGACCCTGCATGGCAGACCTTCTTGTCGATGGCGCCGAAAGCCGCATTCCCAAATGGTATGCCGGCAAATACAAAAAATCAGACCTGCTTGACGAAGCATATGAGGCAACGGATTTTTTCCCTGATCTCGGCGAAAAGGGGCGCTGGCAGCGCTTTACGGCCGCGCTGATCCGGCAGCCAAATGGTAAAATTGTCGGCGCGATTACCACCCTTGAAGATATTACCGACAGGATAACCGCGCAGCTCAGACAGCGCGAAATCGAACAGCAGCTCTACAGCATCCTTCAGGGATCACCGATCCCGGCCTATGTCATCGGACTCGATCACAACGTCATTTACTGGAACCGGGCGCTGGAGAGACTGACTAAAATACCCGCGAAGGACATCGTGGGAACTAACCAGCACTGGCGCGCCTTTTACGCCACGGAGAGGCCCTGCATGGCCGATCTGCTGGTTGATCAGACCATGGAAACTATCCCGGAATGGTACGGCGGCGTCACGAAATCGAAACTGCTGGAAGATACCTACGAGGCGGAAGGATTCTTCCCCGATCTCGGTGATCAGGGGCGGTGGCTCAGGTTCACGGTTTCGCCGCTACGCAGTTCACGCGGCGCTCTTGTCGGCTGTATAGAAACGCTGGAAGATATTACGGAGCGGGAAATGACGGATCGAATCGTCTTCGAAAGCGAACGGATTCTGCACAGCATTCTCGAGGGATTTTCCATTCCCGCTTTCGTAATAGATAAAAACCATCAAATCCTTTACTGGAACCGGGCGTTGGAAAAACTAACCGGCGTGAAGGCCTCCGAAGTCAGGGGGACCAACCAGCAATGGCGGGTTTTCTACAAACAGGAAAGGCCCTGCATGGCCGACCTCTTGGTTGACAGCGCCTTGGAAAATGTTCCCAAATGGTATTCTGGAAAATATCAGAGATCCGATCTCATCGAAGACGCGTATGAGGCAACGGATTTCTTCCCCGATTTGGGTGATTGCGGCCGCTGGCTCCGGTTTACAGCCGCCCTCATCCGCGATTTTCAGGGAGAGCTCATCGGGGCTGTTGAAACGCTGGAAGACCTCACAGAACAGAAGCTGGCCGAAGACGCTCTGAAACGAAAGGACAAAAATGAGTAACAGCTAGCGACGCGGCTGACTGATGATTTTTTAACGTGACCCTCATTTTGGCAGAAAGGAAGGAGTTAGGTTATGACAGCAACACATACGACAAAGATGATTGAGACGATCGAAGTTAAGGCTCAAGACATTGCCGAGCAATGGTATAAGAATGTGAAGATCAATCCTAAAACGCCCATCTTTCACGCAATGCCCAAGGACGAGGCCATGAATCTGGCTATGAATTTCTATCGCGACTACCGGAAACTCTTCGATACGGATAAACCGTTTGAGGAGGCTCATGAACTTTTCTCCAAGTTTGCCGAAAAATGCTTCGACAAGCATATCCCGCTTCCCCAGGTTATCTATTCACTCATCCTGATGAGACGCCACTTATGGCTGTTTGTCGAGTATCAGGCTGTGTTCGAAACAGCCATTGATCAGCGTCACGCTCTGGAGAGTCAGGGCAGAATGATTCTGATGTTCGATTACGCTGAATATGTGGTCATTCTGACGTATGACGAGTTGATCAGAGACAAGCTCGAAGACAATTTTCAGGGGTTGAAAATCAAGAACCCGTTTTTCCTTCTCTGGCCCGGCGGCTCGATGAAGGAAAACGCGAAATAGTACACACTGGCTTTGGCAATCTTTGCGCGGCAAGGCCACAGGCATTACGTCTGTGGCCTTGCCTGTTTTTCAGGCCGGGTCATTTTCGACATGTTGCCCAAGATGCTTTTCGCTTATTCTGTAGGGATTGATCCCCGATCAATCCGAAACGGCGCGTTTGGGGAAATGCGCCTTACATAATTTTTTTTGCATTGCTTTCGAAAGCCTTGTCTTTAGACCCGCAATAATAAGCGCACCTAAAGGCGCACCCTATATTAAATATTCACCTCCCCCGTCGCTTCGCGACACCCCCTCCAAAGGGGGACACTTAAAAGGGTACAAACCGGTAACATAGTTTACAAAATAGACCGGGCACATCGTTTACACTTCTTTGTTCGGACGGGTCTTTTTGATTCTACCCTCCCCTGTGTATTATAATAAGAATCATTAAATTCCATGGAATGATAATTTATTATGTGCTAGTAGTTAAATTCGCACATTTTTTTCAAGGAGCAAAATATTGAGTAAAGACAAAAATATGACAGCGGCTATGTTCATTGGCGTCGGGGGCGAGGGAATCATATCGTTCGGCTCCGGTCAGCCCGATCTGCCGCCGCCAAAAGAAGTTTACGGCATCCTGCCGGATTACAACGGCTTTAAGTACGGGCTCATCCAGGGCCAGGTCAACCTGCGGGAGGCTCTGGTTAAACAGTATCCGCGCTCCACGGCGGATAGCTTTGTGATTACCAACGGGGCATCCGAAGCCCTGGATTTATCACTGCGCGCCATAGCCTTGCTTCAGAAGAAAAAGAGCCGTAAAAAACCGAAATGCCTGATTTGCCGCCCCTATTATTATTCTTATCTGCCGCTGGCGGAGTATGCCGGATTCGAACCTGTTTTCACAGACCTGAAGGAAGGCCGGATTGTCTATGAGGATTTCGCCAAAAAGATCAAAGACTGCAAGGCCGTGCTCATTAACTCGCCTTCAAATCCTACCGGCCGGGTCGAAGCGATAGAGACTCTCAAGGCCATCGAGAAAATTACCGAGCGTTACGGCGTCTATGTTTTGTCCGACGAGGTCTACAAAGATCTGATCTATGTCCGTCAAAACTATTTGATCAAAGGGCCTCATGTGGTCACCATCAATTCATTTTCAAAAACTTTCGCCATGACCGGCCTGCGGGTCGGATACCTCTGGTCGCTCGATAAGGAATTGGTGAAGCAAGTCATTGAAATGAAGTCGCATACTTCGATGAACACCAGCATCATCGCTCAGGAAATGGCCTATACCGCAACCACCGTGCCCAAGCGTTATATTGACGAACAGCTCGTCATCTGGGAATCGCGCCGGGACATGATTTACAAAGGCATGGTTGAGCTGGGACTTGATCTCTGGAAACCGGAAGGGGCTTTTTATGTTCTTCCGAAAATCGATAATCCGCGGGGCTTTGTCCGGGATATGTTTTATAAACATCAGGTGATCACCTATCTGGGCGAGTGGTTCGGCGCGCCGGATCGTGTGCGCTTCTCCTATGCCCTCGATGTGGATAAGATCGAGGAAGGTTTAAGCCGCGTGGGAAAATATTTGAAATCACGCTAAACACAAAAAAACTAAAAAAAAGAAGGGACAGATTAATCTGCCCCTTCTTTTTAACCATGTAAAGTTTTTACAAGCTTACTTTGATGAAGGCGTAGTTTCGTGCATTTCGTTCATCTCTTTCTTTTCCATGTTCGACTTGTCCATTTCTTTCTTTTCTTTCTTCATTTTCTTGGCCTTCTTCATCTTCTTCGCTTTCTTCATGTCAGCTTTTTTCACGGTTTCTTTACTTTCCATTTTCTTCTCGGGCGCGGCCGCGGGGGGAGCCATAGTATCTGCCGCCATGGCGGTGGTGCAAAATGCGAAAACCAATGCGATAACAAATAATACTAAACGTTTCATTTTAAAGCCCTCCTTCTAAAAATATTTTTTATTTTTATACCACCCCTTCAATAAGGGACTTAAAGCTTTCCTTTAACTACTTTTTATCCGTGGCCGGCTTTGCCTCAGACGCTTTAGCGTCTTTTTTCTTTAAAACAACCTTAACCACTCTCGTTGCTATTAATTTGCCGTCCTTTTCCGTATAGGCAATTTTTACGGAATCATTTACCACGATATCCGTAAACGGTTTATCCAAAGCAAACTCCATATTTTCTACAGCGCCTTTTACGGTGCGTTCTATCTTGATAGATTCATCGGAAATTTCGACAACTTTTCCTGTGGCATGCATTCTGGTGGGTTTTACAACATTTGTTTTAACCGGTTCGGTTCCGGCAGGGGAAATAGTTTTTTCAGCGGCAAAAGTTAAAGTTGACAAAAGAAAAATCGCGCCAACAATATACCATAGAGCCTTCTTCATAATAAAAGACCTCCGCGTTGTTTCGATATAAATTACAGCAAGTTATGTGCCTGTTTGGAAGAGCCGATAAATAATTTATAAGTGCTTGAAATTATTGATTAATATTTATTAGCCGGAATCTTTCTGACTTTATTTTATAAATAAATGGGGAGTTATTACCCTTAAGTGGGGAATAAGTCATCAAAAAACAGCTGTAATCGTTACTATTTCGCAACTCTTATTCCATTGACATATACAATTTAAATTCCTATAGTTGGAGCTATGAATAAACCTCGTGTTTCCTCAAAAAGCGGCAAAAATGCTGATAAACATGTTGCGGCAAAGCAACTGCCTGCGCCCATAGTTGATTTTCATGTCCACCTGTTTCCCGATAAACTGTTCGACGCCATCTGGCGGCAGTTCGTTGCGGAGTATGGGTGGAGTATCCTGCATCCACTGTATTGCCGTGAGTGCGTCACTTATCTGCGCGAGAAAGGCGTCGGTCCAATCGTTTACTCCAATTACGCTCACCGGAAGGATATCGCCAAAAGACTCAACGACTGGAATCTGAAAATTCTGGAGGAACTGCAGGATGTTTACTGTTTTGCCGCCTTTCATCCTGACGATAAAGACGGCCTTTCTATGGCCGCCGATCTACTCGATCATCCCCGGATTTTGGGTTTCAAACTCCAGCTTCTCGTACAGCGTTTTTCCCCGGATGATGAAAGACTGTTTCCTCTCTATGAGATGGTCATGGCAAAGAGGAAACGTCTCCTTCTTCATACGGGCACCGGCCCCGTGGGGAACGAGTTTGTCGGCGTTGCGCCTTTTAAGAGAGCGCTTGCCCGCTATCCCGATCTCCCGGCGATAGTCGCGCATATGGGGGCGCTCGAGTACGGCGCGTTCGGCGCTCTATTGAGCGGCCATCCCCTGCTCTATCTGGACACTGCTTTTTCTTTTCTTCCGGACTTGGGCGCCATGTTTAATCTCGGCAACGAATTTCTGGAGGCGCACCGTGACCGCATCCTCTACGGTTCGGACTTCCCCAACATCCTGTTCCCCCGTGAGGATGAGATCGACACACTGCTTGAGCTTAATCTGTCCCAGGCCTTCTATGACGCGGTCTTTCGGGATAACGGTCTGCGTCTTATTCATGAGATTTCCCGGGAAATGTCCCGTTAAATATCTCAGGGACGTTCATAGTTCTCAACGCTCTTCATATATAAACAATGGAAACGCAAACGTGACTTTCCGTTTTTACGGCAAAACAATGTCTTGCCGGGCATTAAAAAGCTCTTGTCTTTTTAATAATCTATGAGATAATGCCAAGCAAAAAATACATCCATGGTTAGTTACACTCTCAATTAATATGCGGAGCGAATATAATTATTTAAAAGAGACGTAATCATTATGGACGAAAAAAGAAAAGCGAAACGGCTGAAAGAAGAAAGCGAAGTCACCATCACCATCATCTCTTTTGGTGGAAAGCCCTCTAAAGAAAAAGTCATTTATAATTACAGCAACGATATCTCCGCTTCCGGCGCCAGAATTCACGCGAATATTTTTCTGCCCGTCGATACCATGCTCAAGATGGATATCAAATTAAAAAATCTGCAACAAATGATCACCGCCATGGGAAAAGTTAAATGGATCAAAGTCGTCTGCGAGGATGAGTCTTACGCCGCGGGTGTCGAATTTGTTCATACACCAGCTGAAGCGATCAAAAAGATTGCGGACTACGTCGCTTGGAGACTAAACGATAAGCGAATAAAATAAGCATGCCTGTCTGAATTTTCTTTATCTCTCGCCCGAACTTCAGACATAGTCTACGAAACAAACCGGGTACATCGTTTACATTTTTGTCCGGCCTTTTGCCGCCGGCATGTTGTGTCCATCCAGTGTTGTGTGCTCCGGGGAGCGGCCATCATTTGTTTTAACCCTCACGGCCAAAAAGAAATATTTGACTTTCAAAAGCTGCTTTTTTATACTCTAAAAACGTCAAATCAAATTCTTACCAAAACGCCATCTCTTACGGCAGTACGTTCCATGGAATTAAATTCCGTGGAGTTGAGAATGAAAAGATATCAACCTGCTTTCGTCAATTGCGGAAACGGGCTTTTTTCAGGGAAATGAAATCGTAAATTTTTGGATAAAATAAAAAATTCAAGAAAGGATTAAATCATGACCCCAAGTTCTCCCAAAACATTCCTGCGAGCATGGTCATCTGAAAGTTTGAAAGAATTTCATAGATACATAAACTCTCTGCTGCCCATAAGTTTTATGATTCTGGAGAGGGATAAATCAACGTCGTTTTTCGGGAAAAATATCTCGACATCCTTATGGCTGCGTAAAACAAGCCATGTTTTATATAAAGGATTTATTCCGGAGCCCGGGTTTGACAATATCAGCGTTATTTTTACTCCGGTAAAGACCCTGGAAGAAGAATTTAACAAACACATTGGTTATATAGAAGTAGTGAATAATATTAAAGAAGATGCGGGACCCTGTGCCGAGATAAGATGTTTTTTTCAGGAAGATTTGGGGATCGATACCGCTTTCAATGAAATGATGATTGAATCAAGAATGTTCAATTCAAAAATGTCCCCGGTCTATATTTATCCGGAACAATCCTATTGTTTAAAGGACAAGCCGCCTGAAGAATTATTAAAGAAAAAGATACCTATAAAGGAGATATCAACATTTCATAAAATATACAGCGTTGAATAAACGGATGCCGACCGGCCATGACAGGAAAATTTTTAATGCAATTTCCTGATAGTTATATGGTATAATAGGGCAGAAACAGATTAAGGAGATAAAAAAATGTTTAGGGGTCTTTTTCAACCCACGCATCTCATCATTATATTGGTTATTGCCCTGATCATCTGGGGACCGGGAAAACTTCCCGAGTTGGGAGCAGGCCTTGGCAGAGCCATCAAAGGTTTCAAAAAAGCGATGGAAGAACCGGAAAAGAAACCCGATGAGGTAGCGGAGGCTAAAAAATCAGAAGATAAAAAAAGTTCCTGAAAGTTAAATCCTTTCGGGAGTGGAAACCGGACTTTAAAAAGAGAAGATCGATATGTATCAAAAAATCTCCATAAGTCCCCTGGGCTGGGCAGTAATTACCTGTCCGAATTGCGCGTTAGAGAGCCATACTAAGCCCGGGAAGGAATTGCTAAACAAGATTCTGGAGAGAACCTGCGTATGCGGCGCGAAGTATCAAATACTGTTTGATACCCGGGTAGCGCCCCGAAAAAAATGCGCCCTGTCGGGTATTCTTGAAGCGGAGAACCCGATAACTGTTGAAATAAATGACATGTCCGCGAGGGGCGCTTCTTTTGAATTTGATGAACTGGATCTTGATGTCGGCAGTGTTTACCCCCTTAAAATAAATATCAACGACGACTGGATTGAAGTCCTGGTCCGCATCATACGGGTGGATCACAAAACAGCGGGATTTGAATTTGTCAATCTCGGTTATAATCAAAAAAAGATGATAGAATCCTATCTCCTCCGCGGCTGACCCCGCAAATTTTCATCCTTCAAATGCTCAGACAACTTTGTAAAAAGGCCGCAGGCAAGGCGTGCGAATCACGAGGAGTGAGGCGTACTTTTTGCGTACGCCGCGGAGACGTTTGATGAAGCACAACGCCGCATCCGGCTTTTTACAAGGTTGTCCTCCCTCCCCCGTCGCTTCGCGACACCCCCTCCAAAGGGGGACAATAAAGGAGAGAGATTGCCACGGCGTTTGTTCGGCCGAGTCTTTTTGAATTCGGTAGCGAGCGCAGACCCCGCAGCCTGCTGCGGGTCAAGTGAGCGAATATAGAATTATAACTTTCCTTAAGAATCGGAGATCTCCCAAGGCTTGCCTTGGGAGATCTTCAATCGCCCGAACTTAAAGTTTAATGTTTCTTGATTGCCCGATCAAGTCGGGCAATGACAAAGTTGGTAGCGCGGGGTTGGCGGGTATGAAGACCAAGGCCTTCGAAAGCAAAGGTCGAGTCAAAAAGACTCGACCTAACCAGTGTGGATGTATCAAGATATGAGAACGGCTATTTTTTGTTTTTAAAGACGCGGTTAAAAATAAAATCCAGATTCTTCAGGAAATTTTTCATGTTGAAAATCGCGGCCAGTTCTTTTTTCTGAATATACTTGGTGACGATGGGATCTTTTTCCAGCAAATCCCTAAACTCCGAACCTTCAAGCCATGATTTCATCGCGTTTCTCTGCACAATAATATAGGCATCTTCCCGCGTCGTGCCCTTGTCAATCAGCGCCAGAAGCACCATCTGGGAAAATATAACGCCGTGCGTCATGTTGAGATTGGCAAGCATCCTGTCGGGATAAACGACAAGCTTGTCCATCAGGCCTGAAAACCTGGCCAGCATGAAATCAAGAGTAATGGTGGCATCCGGTCCGATCACGCGTTCCGCCGAAGAGTGGCTGATATCGCGCTCGTGCCACAGGGCGACGTCTTCCAGCGCGGCGACAGCGTAAGAACGTACAAGCCTCGCGAGCCCCGAAATATTTTCCGAAAGCACAGGATTGCGTTTGTGCGGCATGGCCGAAGAACCTTTCTGGCCGGGCGAAAAATATTCCTCGGCTTCCCTGACTTCTGTCCTTTGCAGAAGCCTTATTTCCTGAGCGAATTTATCCAGCGACGACGCGATAATCGCCAGCGTGGTAAAAAATTCCGCGTGCCGGTCGCGTTGAACGATCTGGGATGAAACCGGGGCGGGTTTTAAACCGAGTTTGTCGCAGACGTACTCTTCCACAAAAGGATCGATAAAAGAAAACGTGCCGACAGCGCCGGATACTTTGCCGTAGCTTACGGATTTTTTAGCCTGCACCAGGCGCGCGCGGTTGCGCTGCATTTCCTGATACCACAGGGCCATTTTCATGCCGAAGGTAATCGGTTCCGCGTGGATGCCGTGCGATCTGCCGATCATTAAAGTATTCTTGTGTTCAAAGGCTCTCCGTTTTAAAACCGCCAGCAGCGCGTCAATATCCTCGAGTAATATTTCAGCGGATTCCTTTAACTGAATATCGAAGGCCGTATCCAGCACATCGGACGACGTCATGCCCATGTGAATAAAACGTCCGTCTTCGCCGACTTTTTCCGTTAGAGACGTTAAAAAAGCAATGACATCGTGTTTTGTAGTTTTCTCAATTTCATCAATGCGCCCGACATCAATTGCGACTTTCTCTTTTATATTCTTCAGCGCCTTCGAGGGTATTTGGCGAAGTTTGGCCATGGCCTCGCAGGCCGATATTTCCACATCCAGCCATTTTTGATATTTGTTCTCCTGACTCCAGATTCTGGTCATCTTCTCGCGGGAATATCTCGGTATCACGGTTGCTCTCCTTCGTTTATCTGCAGTTGCCTTCGTATTTCAAATAAACACAAATTTTAAATCAAACTTGTATCACCCCAATCAAGAAATTTAAGGTTGACAATATATACACAAAAACCTATAAAATTAAAAGCAATATGAAGGACGAATAACCCTTTATGAAAGAAACCGCTAAATACAGTTTTATAGAAGAAATATTCAACAGTATCACTCACGGCGTGGGGATCGTCATCAGCATTGCCGCCCTGACTGTTATGATCGTTTTTTCCAGCCTGTACGGCAGCGCCATACATATCGTCAGTTCCATCATCTTTGGCGTCGCTCTGATTCTGCTCTACACCGCCTCAACCCTTTACCACAGCTTTCAAAAACCGCGGATAAAGCACACCTTTAAAATAATGGACCATTCCTGCATCTATGTCCTGATTGCCGGAACTTACACGCCGTTTCTGCTGGTTACCCTGCGGGGCATTCTGGGCTGGAGCATGTTTGGCCTGATCTGGGCTTTAACGGCAATCGGGGTCCTGTTTAAAATATTTTTCGTCCACCGCTTCGCGATTTTCTCGACGATTGCTTATATTGTCATGGGCTGGCTGATTATATTTGCCATTAAACCGCTTATGCACGCCCTGCCCGGAGGCGGCCTTACCCTGCTTGTATGCGGCGGTCTGGCCTACACGCTGGGGACTATCTTTTACGCGTGGGAAAAACTCCCCTTTAATCACGCGATCTGGCATTCGTTTGTTCTAGCCGGAAGCGCCTGCCATTTTTTCGCGATCATGTTTTACGTGGTCCCGCTTAAAGCCATCTGATCAACAAGCCCATTTAAATTACAATGTTGCCCGCAAGACAAGGACAAATAAGGAAGAAATAAGGAAGTCGCCCCTACCCGTGAAATCAGCCTTGAATAATAACCTCTTAAATGTTAGAAGTTGCCCTCAACAAAAAATTAAGAGTGTAATGCAGAGATAATAACCTTTTACAATAGGAGATAAACATGCGAAAAATTTTACAATATATATTTTGTTTAACAATAATTCTGCTTGCTTCCGGTTCCCTGTGCGCGAAAGATAAATACACTGTAACCATTTTACCTTTCTCCGTAAACAGCGCGGAAAATATCGATTACGTTAAACAGGGTATAGAAGAAATGCTCACCTCACGTATTTCTTCATCTGATAAAATCACAGTTACCGATAAAAGCGCCGTGCTGGACGAAATGAAAAAATCCAAAATAAAAAGCATGTCCAGCGAAAACGCTTTGAAGCTCGGCAAAAAATTAAATTCCGATTACGTCGTTTGGGGAAGCATCACCAAAATCGGCAACAGTATCAGCATTAACGGGAAATTGACGAATGTCGCCGAAACAAAATCCGATGTCGGCGTTGCCACTCAATCGCAGACGCTTGACGACATCATTCCAAAGGTAAACGATTTTTCCGAAAATATTCTAAAACATATCCTCGGCACAACACCGCAGGCGCAAGCACAAGGACAACCAAGCGCGCAGCCTGCCGCCCCTGCCCCTGCCGCTGTGACGCCTACAACGCCGCAGGCGCCTCCGGCCCTTTCGCGTGAATCGCAAATCATAGCCGGCATGAAATCAGGCAACAAAAAAGGAGGCACGTTAACGGCTGTAATCAACTCGGAATATGTGAACACGCCGGAACCCATCAATCGGAGGGATTTCTGGATGAGCCAGAGAATTGCCACGGAATTCAAGGGAATGGCGATAGGAGATGTCAATAATGACGGTACCAATAAAATTGTAGTGATCGATACCAACACCGTTTATATTTATAAAAAAACGGACAAGGAACTGGTATTATTAGAGAAAATGAAAGGGAATTCCTATGATAATTACCTTGCCGTGGATGTCGCCGACATCAACGGGGATGGTATTCCTCAAATCATCGTGACATCGATCAACGACTCGTTGCTTGATTCTTTTGTTTTGGAATACAAAAACGGCAAGTATGTAAAAATCGCGTCGGATATACGCTGGTTTTTACGCGTCATAGACACTTCTTCAGGAACTATGTTACTGGGCCAGGAATTCGGCACGGATAAACCCTTTAACACGCCGATTTATGAAATGGTCTGGAGAGACGGCAAATATGTTTCAGATCAAAAAATGAAAATACCTTTTGGCTTGTCGATTTACGGACTTGCCATTGATAATTTAGGCATCGGCGGCGGCGATAAAATATTTGCTTTGGATGATCTGGATTATCTATACATCACCGAAAAAACGAATAAATCCCTGGCCCGTCTCACTTCGATAGGCTTTAAAAGCGACGAGCTTATCTGGAAAAGCGACGACGAATACGGCGGCAGCAATAACTACATAGAAAAAATAGAAGATAAAATAAACCCCAGCGAAAACGACAAGGAAAGAAACGCTTATCTTAATTTGCGTCTTCTCACTTTTGACTATCAAAAAGGCGGGAAAAAACAACTGATTGTCGTTAAAAATTTATCTTCCGTCGGCCGTATTTTCAAAAAATACAAAGCTTTTTCCGCGAGCGAAATATACGATCTGGAATGGGACGGCCTGGGCATGGCTGAAAACTGGCATACGAAGAAAATTAACGGCTACGTTGCCGATTACGCCATTAAAGACGTTGATAATGACGGCAAGCCGGAAATAGTGCTTGCTTTGGTGCAATCGACTGGCGCGACCCTCAGCAACAGAAGCGTTATTGTAGTTTACAAAATGGAGCCGGTTCAATAATTTATTGACAAACTCCGCAAGCTTAGGTATAGCGTGCCACCATTAGTAATTAAAAGCTCTTTTTGAGTATTATTGACATAAAGGCGGTGTAGCTCAGATGGTAGAGCATACGGCTCATATCCGTAGCGTCCCTGGTCCGATTCCAGGCACCGCCACCAAATATATAAGGACCTGGAAGTTTTCTCCAGGTCCTTATTTTTTTTGTTGCTACGGCGGGGGCTGGAAGACATCGAAAAACTTCCGACTCACGCGAGGCAAAGACTTGCCTCCTATCCTCTGCTTTTTTTATTGGAAGATTTACCGGAGATTCATCAGTTTAGGGAAAAGTTCCCTGCGGTTGTTGATACCCATAACACTAAAGATGTTTTTCATATGTTCTTTTACAGTATTTTCACTGATATAAAGTTTTTTGGCAATTTCCTTGTTTGAACAACCGGTAACAATTAATAGAGCAACTTCCTGTTGTCTGGGGGTAAAGCCCTGCTCCTTCATTTTCTTCTCAATTAGTTTACTCTCTGGAAATTGTTCCATGATAATTATTTTCAGCGGTGAACTAACATGGGTTGAAATTGTTCTTACATGATAATCCCCTGTCCCGGTGCTTATAAATGTTGATTCAGTTCCGTCGAGGTCATCAAGTAAATTCTGAAGCGACTTTGCTTCCAAAACATTTTTTGCCACTTCATTCATGTAAAATATATATGACTGCTCATTCTTATTGTTGCCAATTAAGATGACGCCGGTGTCGTTGATGGAATCAAACGATTTAATCAAAGCATCATACTGCCGAGAATCTTTGGACAATTTAAGCTTGGAAATGTCGGTCCCGACACTCAACCAAAGAACATGCTTGTCTATCTTCATCGGCACGGTATTGAGCAATATGCACTGTACCTCATTATTTTTAGTTTCAAATGTTAATATGCTTTGTGAATGTCCTTTTTCTTTCATGTCATGAATTAGCTTTGCTCTTCTTTCTTCTGTCAGTTGCCCGCATTCACGGGATGTTTTTCCGATTACGTCCTGCCGCCGCACATTAAATATTTTTGCGAAGGCTTCATTTACATCCATATAGATGCCTTCCTTGACCGTGGTTATACTTACGGGATTCGGCGCCTTCAAAAATATTTGTTCGTGATAATTATTATTGCGCGGTTTTTTAAAGCCATTCTTCATGACAACGCCTTTTAACGATTATTAATAAAAAATACTGTTTTCTTATATTATGAAATGCATTAATATTATCGAGCTCATATCATAATAATAATATTAATAAAACCACCCTAAAGGGTGGAATTGATATTCAAACCTGGCATGGATTTTTTAATTTGATATTCATCAAACATAAGTAAGGTAAATAATAAAATCAACTGCCGCATGGCGCGGTATTTGTGAAAAAAAGTTTTCGTTGGAATCTTAAACCGGGCAGAAAAGAAAGATAGAAGATACGCAGGGTCAAATCCGGATGCCTGTGACGGGTTGCAGCCATGCTCGTACTAAACATAACTTCCGGAATCTTTTATTAACTCATTTTTGTCTTTATAATCCGGTTCGACCGTTTTATTACGATGATCCGATAAAATCTTGTTACTGCCTGTTTTTACCGGAACAAATCTTGTCTCTACCGGCCTTTTTCGCCTGATACATGAGTTTGTCCGCCCGATGAACAAAAGCGTTCATCTCTTCATTTGCCTTATACTGTGCCAGTCCCATACTGACCGTCACATAAATATTTTGACCGAATGACCGGGGAAAAGGCCTTTTCTTTAATTCCTCCTTAATTCTTTTAGCGGTTAAAATTCCATCGTCGCAGGTGGTCACCGGCAGCATGATCATAAATTCATCGCCGCCATAACGATAGGCGGAATCAGTTTCACGCAGGCATCTTTTTATAATCTTGCCCAGTTCTGATAATATATAGTTGCCCTCAAGATGGCCATATTTATCGTTGAAATTCTTGAATTTGTCGATGTCCAGCAGCAAAAGGGTAAACGGCTGCTCATAGCGGCGGCATCTCTCTATTTCTTTTTCAAGCTGAGTGTAAAAATGCCTGGAATTGTAAAGCTGCGTGAGATCATCCATTATGCTCAGGTCACGGTATCTCCTTTCGCTTTCCTTCAATTCCTCATCCGCCCTCTTGCGCTCTGTAATGTCGCGAATAGCTCCGCACCTGAAAGTACGTCCCTCGTATTCTATCTTTCGAGCGCGTATTTCCATCGGAAACTTTGTTCCGTCTTTCCTGACCCCTATGGCTTCGTATGGTTTCAGGTTATTTGTTGCCGCCCGTTTTTTCACGAAATCCAGGGATTCAGGGGCAATCGTTGCGGATAACATCTCTTTCCCGAGCATTTCATCCGGTTTATACCCGAATATTTTGAAAAAGTTGTCGTTGGCATGGAACGGGACGCCATCCTCGTGAATGACAATCGCTTCGAAGGTTGCGTCAGACAGAAGACGGAACCGTTCTTTACTCAGGTAAAGTTCATCGTACATCCGCTTGCGCTCAGTGATATCCCGATAGTTAACGATGATCGACTCAACAACATTATTTAGCACAAAGTTGCTTCCCACGGCTTCTATCGTGCGCCAGCTTCCATCTTTATGACAAAGACGTATTTCGGCTCTTATAACAGGCGAATTCGTATCGTTCGCCAGGGTATTGAATGAATTAGCCGAAATCTGCATGTCATCCGGATGAATAAGATCAAATCCTCCCGAGCCAATCCTTTCTTCGGGCTTGAATCCTAAAACCTTCTCTATCGCCGGATTGATGTAGGTAATGATTCCCTCCCGATTCAAAATGACAATGATATCTGAAGAGTGTTCCAGAAAAGCGCGAAAACGTACTTCTTTGTTCCATAATTCTTCTTCCATCTGTTTTTTCTTATTTCTGACTTCCGCGTCCGCTAATTCTCTGGCTATGGCCGGACAAAGCCTCGACAGGTTACCCTTTATAATGAAGTCCTGAGCTCCCAGACGCATGCATTCCACGGCTGTTTCTTCGCCAATGGTCGCGGTTACCATAATGAGAGGAATGTCGAGATTTGTTTCTTTTAACAGGGAAATAGCCGAAGGACCGTTGAATTCCGGCAGGCTGTAATCGCAAAGAATGATATCCCATTGTTTATCGTTGAGGGCTTTTTTCATGGCGGCGGCGGTTTCCACCCGCTCATATCCAGGATTGTATCCGCCCTTCTTGAGTTCACGGATTATTAACAGAGCATCGTCTTTCAAATCCTCAACCATCAATACACGAAGCAGCTGATTTTTCATGGCGTTGTCCCCCCGCGTGCTTAAATGATCCAATGGGTTGAATGATAATAAATTAATATTGCTAAATTTATATCATAATAATAATACTAATAAAACCACCCAAAAGGGGGGATTGATATTTTCCCCGTCAATATGTATTCTACATCTGATATTTATCAGCCATAAGAAAGGCAAATATTAATATTATCTTCCCGGTGGCGCAGTATTTGTAAAAAATGATATCCCGCGGGAATCTCTAACCGGGGAGAGATGTGAAACGGCAGGCACTATTGACCCATTTTATGAAAGCAAATGTCTGGATTTAAAAAGAAACATAGCATATAATCCGGACTAATTTTGGTTGCCTGCGATAGGTCAGAGCTATACGCGTACTCACAAATAAATATGGAGGGGATGGAATGGATAATTTTTTAGGCATAGATTATCAAGTAGCCAGCAGCATAATTATCGTTTGTCTGTTATTAATTATTCTGGTAATACAAGTTCAAATGAGAAGAATGAACGAATCTCAGGAAGAAAGAAATGAAGAAATCCTGGGGGAAATTAAAAACTTGATAGTAAAAGTAAATAAGATAACATGATACAGAGTTAATCTTGAGCTTTGCGGATAATTTGGTGTACAGGTCTCCTACGGATTGTGCAATATAGAAAGAAGAATCTCCTTTCCCTGTATTTCAATCATTTACAGCAAATAAAAACGCGTAAATGAATATTATCAAAATGCAGTAATTTTACCAGGGACGACTGATATTTATTTTTCTTAGCGGGAGACGAACATGAACAAAATAAACAGCAAAGATTTTAAAAAATTATTTCAGGTTGACAGAGAACTTATCATTATTTTCCTGCTCGTTGTCATAACAGGATTTATTTTCTTTTTTGTTGCCAACCAAAGGGCTTTCTTAAATTTCTTTTACCTTCCCGTTCTTTTGGGAGCCTATTTCTTCGGAAAACGATATGCCACTTTGGCCGCTTTTCTATCGATCATCCTGATTTTCACTATGGCGTATATATACCCTTCTTCTTTCAAGTTCCCGATGGATACTGAAATCAACCGGTGGCTTGATTTATTAACATGGGGCGGCTTTCTGCTTGTTACGGGATATGCCATGGGACTGCTCTATGAAATGAAAGAGGAAGCTAACCGTGAAATCGAAAAAACATATCAGGGCGTCGTAGAAATGCTCGCCCTGATTATAGATTCCGTAGACAGCCAGACACAAAGCCATTCTTATCGCGTTTCTGTAATTTCCGGGCAGATCGCGCGGCAAATGGGATGCACCTCCGGTGAAATAGAGAACATCCGCATAGCGGCTCTTTTACATGATTTGGGTAAAATCGGCGTCAGCGGTGAATTGCTGCATAAAGTTGGCAATTTATCCGGCAGTGAAAGAGCTAAAATCAAGGCCCATCCTCAAACTGCCGTCAACGTTATTCAGCCTTTGGGGAGTAAGGTGCTGGATATTTTGCCCCTTATTCTGAGTCATCATGAAAAATGGGATGGCAGCGGTTACCATTCACAAATAGGAGACACCATTCCCCTGGGCGCGAGGATCATCGCCATTGCCGATGTCTATGACGCTTTGATTTCCGACAGGTCTTACCGCAAGGCGCTTTCGCCATTCCAGGCGAAAAAAGAGATCATGGATAATGTAAATAAACATTTTGACCCTGATGTGGCAACAGCGTTTAACAATATATTCGACTCGATAAAAGATATTGATAGATTCATATTCCCACTGCAGGCAAACATATACCAGTCCCGGTAAGGGGAGATAAATTTAAGTTTGGGAATTTGCCGGTTTAGGACCCGGATCCCCGCACCGCAACCATATTTACAAGGACTTGGAGAAAGCTTCCAAGTCCTTATTTTTTTGTGCTGTGGCAAAGAATGGATGAAATCAAAAAACTGCCGATATGAACCAGGCAAACATTTGACCCCCTTGTCCGTTGTCCAAGTTTTATATTGATATTCGTCATCATTTTTTATATGTTTACACTGCTGAAAGTAAATTTCTATCAATTTTTTATTGAAGGAGATAAGATAATAAAATGAACCAAAAAAATAGAAATCGTGTTTTGTTGATTTTTACATTCGTACTTTTGTTATTGTTTTTAATGTCCTCTATTGTCAGTGCTGAAACCGAAGAGCAGTTGAAACTTAAAGAACAACAAAACCAGCAGAAACAGCAGAAACAACAGCCGCAGAAGCCGCAACAACAACAATACCAGCAACAACAGCAGAAGCAGCAGCAACAATATCAAACGCAGCAAAGGCAGCAGCAGCAGAAGCAGCAGCAACAATACCAACCGCAGCAAAGGCAGCAGCAGCAGAAGCAGCAGCAACAATACCAACCGCAGCAAAGGCAGCAACAGCAGAAGCAGCAGCAACAATACCGACCGCAGCAAAGGCAGGAAAAGCAGGAGCAGGAGCAGACGCAGGATCAACAATATGAGCAGCTGAAGAGGCAGCAGCAACAATTTCAGCAACAGCAGACGCAGCAGCAGGTAAAACCCGGTGTCTCCGGACAAGCTGGTAAACCAGGCATGGGTCAGTCTGAATCCAACATTCGTCAAGGCACACATGAATTTGTTCATCAGCCTGGAAATACTCATCCAGTCGAGAGAGCTGAATTGAACCGGAAATTAAGAGCGCCGGTTACCAGAGAGGCACAGGAGAGAGCATTTAGCAGCTATCGGGAAGAACGGGCCCGTTTTGTCAGGCATGCGCCTCCTATTAGATTTATGCCAAAACACAGAGTGATTTTGACCAGGATGAGGATTATTCCAGGCACATACTATTATCGGCGAAATATTTTTTACGAAACCTACGGCTATGTGCCGTATCCCTTCATTTATCACATGTATCCGAGATATGGACTTTGGGACGCGATATTCCTTGGATTTATGATTGAGCGTGCTGAAGAACGTGAATATGCACTCATGTATTACAACCATCGTAATGAAGAGGAGATGATACAGTGGCGGCAGGAAATGGATCGCATGGCCATGGATAACGCCGAACTAAGAGCAAAATTGGATGTCATGGATCAGCAAGTTGCCAGGTTACAGGGAACTCCCGTAGATTCCTCTTACGTTCCGGAACAGGCGCAAGATATCGCGTTATCACCGGATGTGATAGACCAGATGACACAGGCACAACAAAAATAGATCCCAGAAAGATGCCATGTTGTCAGCGTTTTTAGCATTAGTGCCAATCCGCAGATTCTCATGGAGGCATTATGGGAAGAAAAATTTTAGTTGTCCTGGGACATCCTGATTCAGAAAGCTTTTGCGGTGCATTATTTAATGCGTATATTGACGGCGCAAAAGAAAGCAATTCGGAAATCAGGGAAATCAAAATCGGCGAACTGCAATTCGATCCTGTTTTATGGAAAGGATACAAAGTAATTCAGGAATTAGAACCTGATCTGGTGGAATCCCAAAAGCTTATTAAGTGGGCGGACCATATCGTATTCGTCTATCCCACCTGGTGGGGGACCATTCCGTCAATCATGAAAGGCTTTATTGACCGGACATTTTTACCGGGATTTGCCTTTAAATTTCGTGACAACTCCCCATTTTGGGACAAACTGCTTGCCGGGCGCACGGCACATCTTATCGTGACCATGGATACACCATCCTGGTATTATCGATGGATTTACCATAGCCCGGGACACAACGAAATGAAGAAAACCGTCCTGGGTTTCTGTGGCATAAAAGTGAATCGTATTTCAGCCTTTCCTATGATTAAAAACTCAAATCAAAAAAAGAGGGAAAATTGGTTGAAAATTGTCAAGGAACTTGGAAAACAAGCATGATAAATATTGCCGGACAAATCCTACAAATCCGTTGACACCATATATGTTTTTATTTCTTTCCGGATTATCAGTGCAAAAAACTAGTATGATGTCCCGATGTTTTAAAATAATTATTGTTGACTAATTATCCGCTTTTTTGTAACTTCAATCATCCCAACGAATGCTCCTCTAGTTTCTATTTTTTATCGCAGACTATTCTCTTCTACTGCTTCTTAAAATACTTTAACGTTTTTATGTGCATGTACACTTCAAATAAAACATGAACAATGACTGCTGTCGTTCGCATGTAGTAAATTTAACACTGAATGATTGCAATTTATTCATTTGAGGAATGAGATAATGACTATAAAATGCAAACATTGCTCAATGTTGATTCCAGATAATGCAAAGATATGCCATTACTGCCAACAAGGGCAAAAATGGTATACTAACTTTCGTATTAATGACTTACTTCTGTTTGCCTCAATACTTTTATCTTTTTGTATGGTACTTTTATCTTATTGGAATTTTCATGAGGCGAAGGAAGAACGGATTAAGGCAGCAGATGCGCTGAAAATAGCTAACACTGCTGCTAGTAAGGCAGCAGATGCAGTTATAAGAGCCAATACCTCAGCTAATATGGTATCAAAAGCAGAGAAATCCGTAACTGGAACAGTGGAAAGAATGAAAAAAATAGAACAGTCTTCTGTTGATGTGAACGACAAAGTAAAACAAATACAAGTAAAGACCAGCCATGGCTTCGAGGTATTCGAGTCTAATTTAAAAGACATGAAAGAAGAGACGGATATCATAAGTCTTTCCTATGAAGTAAAAAGTGGAGATAAAGATGCACTTAATCAATTAATTGAGCTCACTAGAAACGATAAAAATCAAAAAGGGAAATTTGCAAAATCACTATTAAATGATGCAAATCTTTATTTTAAAGACTACAAATACAACCTTGTGCAATTACAAATAATCAATTCAAAAACTAAACAACCTATTCGACCTGCAGCCGAAGTAATATATGATGGAATATATAAGAATCAAGATGTGGGTATGCGGGAAGCTTACATTAACGAAATTGCAGTAAGAGGTTTTAAGTATTTTGTCCAAGATTTGATTAAGATTGTCAGAGATGATCCTAATCTAAAAATCGCGTGTAGAGCAGAAAATACCATCGAAAAACTTACAGGAGAAAGATTCGAAGATTATCCACCATATAATAAAGTTCAAAGCTGGTGGGAGCAAACAGGAAAAACAGATGCGAAATATTCAAATTCAATAAATCGATTAAATGAAATACCCGTAACTTTTGGCGAAAAAGAGTCTAATCATGTTCTTTCACTTCTTAAAGAGATTATAAATTCTCAAAAGGGCATGTGCTCAAGTCACACTATGATGGGGGAAATATACTTAGCAAATCATGATAAAGACAAAGCAAAGGAGCATTTTAAAATAGCAATTGAAGAATGTGACGGTCAAATTCAAGCCGCATTACATTGCGCCGAGATTCTCTATTCGGAAGGTAAAAAAAGTGAAGTTATTGACATACTATCTAAGTCTGTACCACATATCGAAGATATAGATGCTTTTGAAAAACAATGCCGTTCTTCCTTCCCAGACATAGTAAATGAGGACGGTTTCAAAAATATTTTTAAACACAATAATATATGAAAGCCCGGCTTTACAAAATCCGGTGACACCATACTGGTCTTTATCCCTTTCCGGCTTATTAGCGCCAAAATATAATATGATATCCGCAGTTTTGCGTTGTGAACATCTTCACAAACTAGTGATGGGAGTAGTCCCCGGTTCTTTAAAGATGCCATACTTAATCAGAATGCTGTAGGCATTATCTATGACATCTTTTTCTCGTTGATCACTAGCGTAATCATAGATTTCTCCATAGAAACCAAGAAGCTCTTCAACGAGAGCCAAAACATATGCAATGTGGGTGGCATATAGTCTTGTACCGTTTATCTTCTGATATTGTGGAACAGTTGAAGCAAAGTCTCCCCAAGAAGTGTTGTATCCGATGAGAGTGTCGAGAATTTTGTGATCAGATAGATGAGTCAAAGAACTAAGCTCCCCATAATGGCGTTTTCCTTTCCAAGGGGCATTTTTTGCATTTGGAGTAATGCCATCTTTTCTTTTTCCTTGTCGGATTTCGGATAATGCGGCTAATGCGTCAAATTCCTGTCTTATTAAAGCGCCGGCTTGAACGTATAGGCCACAGAGTATAGTTTGCTCACATAGCAGTATCCCCTGTATGAGTACGGCTGTGATCACGAATTTTCTGCTAATGGCCTCTTCGCTAGCGGGTATCTTTTTACCATCATGCTCTTCCAAGATAGCGCCAATTACTCCAAGAAGTAGAGTATGCGCCGCTTGTAGTTCTTGCATATCGACGGAACTTTCTTGCAGATTGTGTGATTGCGCCTGTTGCTGATGCGTGGCGTAATTCTTTCCAATAGCAATATAACCAGAGTCGATGAAATAATGAGGTTCCTTAAAAGGCTTCTCTCGACTTGCGTTCACATATTTCGCCAGAGACTTTGGCATTTCTCGACAGGCACAATTTTTTTGGTGTCTTAAGTGCCAGTCGATCCTTTCATTCAGAGTTGCCTTTGGTTGCATCTTATTTTTAGAGTGCCATTCTTTGTTCATACGGATTCTTTGAAATTTTTCTTTTCCAAAATATGGTTCGGGTCGATGTTTTCAACAGGTGCCTCCGCGATTTAAAACGTGGTGACACCATACTGGTTTTATACCTCTTTGGATTATCAGCGCAAAAACTAGTATTAAAACTCAGCCGCTAAGATAAAAGCACTAAAATCAAACCTATCAAAGCCGGCAGGGCCTGAATGAACAGGATTTTGCGGCTGGCAGTTATTGCTCCATAAACACCGGCCACAATCACACAAGATAAAAAGAACAACTTGAAATAGGTGCCGGAATCGCCCTGCGCAACACCCAGCAACAATCCGGCCGCCAGGAATCCGTTATACAAGCCCTGATTCGCGGCAAGAATTTTAGTGGCCGCCGCCTGTTCTTTGGTTTGCCCGAATGCCTTTAAGCCCATCGGTTTATCCCAGAGAAGCATCTCCAGAACAAGAAAATAGATATGAAGAAGGGCAACCAAAATGACAACTGTATTTGCAGCTATAGTCATGGTAACTTACCTCCTGTAATAATGGTCTCAACCGAGGGCGTGCCTTGCCTCCTCCTTCGATTGAAAGATGTGCGGGGCCAATCCGCGGCTTTTGAGTTCATCCCCCAGTTTCATGCGCAAAAACGCGCTCGTTGTGTAGCGTGTCACATCGGTATAAAACTCAGACACCACATACTTAACCATGCCGATGTAGTCGTCTTCCAGTTCCGGAATAATGGAGAAGTTGTCATAGTTGACAATCGTTTTAACCCGCTTGCCGAGGGGCTTACAGATCTCTTCCACCCGGTGTCTGATTTCTTCGATATCCTCTTTTTTGCGAATAGCCAATCCTTCGAAGTTATTAAAGAGGATGTTGGTATCGGGATCGTATTTCATGCGCTCCGGTATGGGAATGTAGAAGATGTCCTCTTTGAGTCCCATTACAGGCAGTTTGAAAATCCGCTCGTCCATCAGGCGCGGCGCTTTGATGACGGGCTTAAAGTCCATCAAGGCTAAAATATCTTTGTCCAAATCAATGCCGGGCGCGATTTCGGTCAGTTCCACCCCTTGCGGAGTCAGCGTGAAGACACAGCGTTCCGTCACATATAAAACCTGCATTCCGTTATCCTGAGCGATTTTTCCGCTAAACGTTACCTGCTCCACGTCGCGGAGGAATTTTTTCACGCCGCCCTCTTTTACAACGCGGAGTTTGCCGTCCTTCACTTCCACCTCTGTGTTTCCGGCTGTAAAGGTGCCCGTAAAAATTATTTTCTTGGAGTTCTGGCTGATATCTATAAATCCACCGCATCCCGCTATCCTCGGGCCAAAGCGGCTTACATTGACGTTGCCGTGCCCATCCATCTGGGCCAGGCCCAGACAGGCCAGATCAAGGCCGCCGCCGTCATAAAAATCAAACTGGTAGGGCATGTCTATGAGACAGTCCATGTTCGTGGCCGCGCCGAAATTCAGGCCCCCCGCCGGAATGCCTCCGATGGAGCCTGCCTCTGTCGTGAGCGTCAGGTATTCGAAGATGCCCTCCTCATGGGCGACGCTTGCCGCGCCCTCCGGCATGCCGATTCCCAGGTTGATGACCATATTGGGCTTTAGTTCAAAGGCCGCGCGCCGCGCGATGATCTTGCGGCAATCCATTTTAAGAGGTTCGATGCTGTCGACCGGAACTTTGAACTCGCAGCTAAAGGCCGGATTGTACGGCGTGATATAGGTCTGCTGATGGTTTTCCGGCGCGGCGACCACGACGCAATCAACCAGAATGCCCGGAATCTTGACAAGCCTGCTGTGCAGAGCATTGCGATCGGCGATGCGCTCGACCTGCACAATAACGATGCCGCCGGAATTTTTAACCGCCATGGCAATTGTGAGGACATCCAGTGTGACCAGTTCCTTTTCCATGGTGACATTGCCATCCATGTCCGCCGTCGTACCACGCAGGAAGGCGACCTGGATCGGATGGGTTTTGTAGGCCAGACATTCTTTTCCGTCAAAATGGATGAGTTCCACCAGATCTTCGGTGGTGGCGGAATTAATCTTTCCCCCGCCGTTTCTCGGATCCACAAATGTCCCCAGGCCCACCCGTGAAATCGTCCGCGGATTGTTTGCCGCTATGTCGCGAAACATATGGGTCAAAACACCCTGCGGCAAGTTATAGGCTTCAATTTTGTTGTCGAGCGCCAGCTTCTGAATCTTCGGCGTCAGACCCCAATGTCCCGCCACAACCCGCTTTAAGAGCCCCTCATGAGCAAGGCGATTGGTGCCCTTCTCTTTTCCGTCGCCGAGTCCCGACGCGTAAATCATCGTTAGATCCCGGGGCTCACCGGTTTCCAGAAACCGTTTCTCTAAGCTGATGATGAGTTCCTCCGGTATGCAGGTCCCCACAAAACCGTCAAGGGCCAGCGTATCGCCGGAGCGTATCACCTCAACAGCCTCGGCAGGCGAGACAATTTTCCCCCGCTTCATTTTCTTTTTGATATCTTCAATGACCGGACTGACAATGGCTTTGCTGTTCATAGGCAAGACTCCTTCTGCCGAAATCTGGTTAAATCCGGGGACACTATGAACCTGCCCCGATAGTCCCTGCTCTGTTAATTATCCAGCTATTGCTTCAAGGCCTTATATTCAGCGTTACAGTAGGCCGCCTGCGGCTTCAATTGTTTTGATTTGTTTTTATCAAGGGCGATATCTTTAAGCTCTTTTCTTGCGGCCTCGACATCGGCGTTAAATTGAGGATTGCCATGCAATCGGGCAACAACAGCGGCTCCCATTGAACGCCCCTCCAGCGCGTCGCTGTGCCAGTGCACATTGCACACGATTCGATTCTCCCCAAAGGCCCAGCCGCGGGTGAGAATGGCGTTTGACTTTTGGGGAGCAACCTCCGTGAGAACAAGAGCCCATGCCCATCCGATAGCATTATGACCTGAAGGATAAGAACCGTTTTTCTCCAAATAGCATCTATCGCTCTCTTTGCATATGGGCTTATTGTTCTCCTGAAAAGGACGCTTTCGCTTATAATAGTCTTTAGCCTTGATGACAGAATTACCGGCATCTCTTTTAACGAATCTCAATAGTTTAGCAAGATGCGGGGTTTTTTTCTCAGAGATTGTGACACCCAGAACACACGAAAAAGCATTGATGCACGGTTTTTCATTTTTTATTTGCGGGCACGTTTTATCCTCTTCTTTTTGAGGGGGGTCTATGCAAAAATCCGCGTCTTTCGCCGCCTGATTCCATCTGGCTTCTCCTGGTTTACCTATGCCAAACAAATTAAGGCTTTCGTTGCTTATTTTCTCATCATATTTAAGCGCAATTGAACCCTGATCGGGCGGAGGCGGAATCAGGGCCATACTGTCGGGTAACTCTTCACACCGCAGATACCCGACATCGCCGCATACCGGCGCGCAGGCTGTTACAATGGCGGCGCACAGAAGAGCAAGTAATATTCCGCGCAGGGCGGCATAATCCATCTTTCTCATAAAAGGTCTCCTTTCTGGGTGATCCGGATTAAACTCTGCTTTTGGAATTATAAAATTGGTTGCAACAATAAGCTTTTATTTAGCATGTTTTGAAATCTGTGTAAATTCAATTTAAGGGGTTCTTTTCTTTATCCTGATTGTTGTGACAAATACACAACAATCAGGATAAGGCTGAACCTGCCCCCGTAGTTTATTGCTGCCGAATTGCCTGTTTTTTAGTTTTTCCCACGGGACATGAACTGTAACAGTTGAAACAGAAATACTGAAACCCTATAAATTGGGCCTGATACATTTGCCAGTAATCCTTAGTAAAAAACATTTTGGCCTGTTCTTCGGGTGTGTTTTTTACAAATTTATTCCAGAAACTTATGGATTTCGCGAGGCCGTACGGCTGGGATTTTTTAAGGCACTTGAACACATCCGTATATCCTTCCTTTTCGAGAGCTTCAGCGGGACAGCTCTTCACGCAGATGTTGCAGTTGGTGCACGGGTTTGTTTCACACGGCGGATCAGATTCAATTTCCATGTTTGTTATAATGCCACAAAACAAAATCCGCGAACCCAGACGGGGATGAACAACAAGATTGTTCCTGCCGAAAGCGCCAAGACCCGCCGCCACGGCGGCATGACGAAGCGATATATCAGAAAGGACCCCCATCCCGCCTCCGGGATCCATTTCAAGGGGATATGAAAGAGGCATGCTCATGGCCTTGCCTCCGCATTTTGTTTCAACATACCTCGCGAGGGAAAACGAACAGTGACGAGCGAATTCCATAATATCAATTCGTCCGTTCATGGCGACTTGCGGATTGGGGGATTCACAGTGCGACATCTCGCGCATCGCCATGATGATCATGCTTTTGGAGCCGGGGAATATTTCCTCGATTTTTTTCGTGCGCGGACTGTTGTAATCCGCGACAGCCGCGAATCCCACGTCATCAGTCCCAAGACCCAGCGCGTATTTGCGGATTGATTTTTTCATGGATAATTTGCTGTCAGATGTTTTTTTCATTGGTTCTCTCCTTCATATTATTTGAGCCGGTAAACGGCCGCATTATAATTTTATAACTTCTGAAAAATGCTCCATCTCCCCTTCTCTTTCAAAATCCTGACGCTTAATATCTTCATGCCCGCCGATGTTTCAAATAATACCGACTGGTATATTTTGTAATAAAAAAAATCAACGCGCCCTCAGCCCGTCAATTAGCTCTATGATATGATCAATGGCATTTTCTATATATTTTTTTTCTCCCGTCGCTTTTGACAGCATAAGACTCCCTTCAATAATCGATACCAACAGCATCGCAATGCCTTCGGCGTCGGAATTACTTTTAAACTCGTTGTTTTTTTTGCCGTCTTTAATGATGGCCTCGATCGATTGCTTCCAGAGTTTAATGAATTTTATGACCTTCTTTTTGATCAACGGATTCCCGTCATCGGAATCGACGGCCGCGTTCATGACAGGACAACCGCCGTAATTCATAATCGCGTCATAATATTTTCTGAACGATTCGGCGAATTTGATAAGCCTGTCGCAGGCATTCGCTTTTGAATTAATTGAAGAATAAATCAACTTTGCCGACCTGCTTAAATTGTATTCGAGCACGGCTACGGCAAGCTCATCCTTGTTTTTGAAATTGCCGTATATCGATCCCTTGGTCAGGCCGGTGCCGGCAAGCACATCTGATATGGACGTCCCCGCGTAACCCTTCTTATTGAAAATGGGCGATGCCACCTCGACAATATAATTTTTTGTCCGCTCCGACTTATTCATGATTAAATAATATACCAATCGGTATTTTCTGTCAATCCATATTTTATTTACGATGTTGATTCCTGACAGGATTCATTATCGATCTTTTGTGTCCAACGCGGCGGCGCGTGGCTTGCCAGAACCTCACTTTGGCTCTGTCAAAGATAATACACTAAACTGGATACTTATTATCCAGCAGATTGCCAAACACTGTATACATATTATCCATTTTTTATGAAAAGGAACTTCTTTAAAAATATTTAAATTCTATATATTATTTGATATCAAATACTTATATTGTTTTTCCCATTCAGGTGCGCTTCTTGCTTAATTTTTATAATAGTACATTGAAAAGTGGAGTACAGAGACTTAAATTATGTTCGTAGAATCAGAAAATGAGAGGTCTATGAAACAAAACACGTGGGCAGTTCTTATTTTCACGATGATCGTTTTCGAGGCAATCCCGCGGTCCGTGGGTAATCGGCTTTCTGTGCGCAGTTTTTGCTTATCCGGATGCCATCGTTATGGCACGCGGTAAGTGTATTATAAAATATCTATCATAGGAGAAGACGCATATGACAAATATTCGCAATATAATGAAGTATGTCGCGTTCGTGATGATGATGGCCTGCATGTTTGTAATCTTGTTGTTCACATATCCGGGAGGAGCCAATGCCCAGAGGCAAGTCTCCGGAGGCGGTTCTCACGGCGGTGGTTATCATAGTGGCGGCTATCACGGTGGAGGATATCACAGTGGAGGGTATCACAGTGGTGGTTATCGAGCCGGAGGATATCGCCCCGGAGGATATCATATTAATGGATATCATGGCGGTTACTATCGTGGATATCGTGGGTATTACGGATATCACTACGGACATTACGGGTACTGGTACGGCGGTTGGTGGTTTCCCTGGTTTGGAATAATTCCCTTTTTGCCGGTCTATTACCAAACCGTATGGATAGGCGGTTATCCTTACTATTATGCCGACGGAGATTATTATGTGCCAACCACAAATGGCTATATGGTTGTTAATCCTCAACCACAGTCTCAATCGCAATCGCAATCGCAATCTGTTTCCCCGCAAACAGGACAGCAATCAGCCGCGGAACCGTCAACCAGGTTGTTTATCTACCCCCGTAATGGTCAGAGTGATAAGCAACAGGCGGAGGACCGAAATCAGTGTAACAGCTGGGCCATCAGCCAAACCGGCTATGACCCAACTAAGCCGGCTGACGATACGTCGTCCTTTCAGAAAAACGCGGATTATCAACGCGCGATGGTGGCATGTCTTGACGCCCGCGGATATAGTGTAAAATAGGGATGTGAATTAAAGTGAATCGCCCCGCCCACCAGGGCGGGGTGTCTTAATTACCTGCGGAGGGGGGGAATGCTTAGCCCATGCTCCCCTTCCGCATTCATCACCATCCACGGATGGGATATTCTGCAGGAGGAATTCATAAAATGAGAAGATATTTGGTTTTCCTGATTTGCGTGGTTATCCTGGCTGCAGGTGTGTCGCCTGCAATGGGAGCCGATCCGGCGAATCCGGCTCCCGCCCCCGGTCCCGTTGTGATACCCGCTTATAATTATCTGGTCGCAAAATTTGGCGGGTACATTCCAACGTCCAGCGACCTCAGCGGTTACGATACGGGGTTTATTTCTGAGATCGCCTATGGACGCTATTTCAATCCTTATCTCGCCATAGAATTGGGGGCAGGTTATTTCCAGACGACAGGGAACGTCACGGTTGTATATCCGGGCAATTTGTATCCCGGAAATGATAAAATAGAAGTGGTGCCTCTAACTGCGTCCCTGAAGGTTAGCATTCCTGTTAATATTTGGATGGAACCCTACGCGATAGTTGGAACAGGAGTTTATTTCGTGCATGATTACATTAATGTGTCAAATTATTATGGCCAATCTCTTAGCGATAATGACACAACGATTGGCGTGAATGTCGGCGGCGGTATTAATTTTAATATCAGGCCTAATTTCATTATTGGAGCGGAATGTCAGTACATCTGGCTGGATCCCAGTCTCTACGGAACGAATGTAAACTTAAGCGGAGTCAGGATTACCGGAAATTTTGGTTTCAGATTCTAATCAGGCTCGTAGCGGTCAATTTTCCGGCACGGAGCGCCCCTCTTCGCGGGCTTGCTTGCCCTGTCCATAAAACCGAAAAAAGTATCCGCGGCATAAAAGCGGACAAAATCCGGGAATATTCATAAAATGTTTCACAGGTCGCGGCCATCATTTCCTTTGACATTCTGGATACCAATGTTTATTTTACACGAATAATGATGTTCTTTAAATACTGATCAACTAGGTTGTCTTATAGATAAGTAGTTAATCTCCAATATATAAAGGGCAGATCCATGAAGGATAACTCTCTTCGGACATTAATTGTTGATGATTCGGAAGATGATGTTCTTCTTGTAATCCGCGAGCTTATAAAGGGCGGATACCGGCCGGAATACGAACGGGTGGATAGCGCCCCGGCGATGAAAAATGCCCTCAAAGCAAAGCCCTGGGACATCATTCTTTGCGATTATAAAATGCCGTCATTCAGCGGTCCCGCGGCCATTGCCCTTCTGAAAGAATTAAATATCGATATTCCTCTTATCATTGTATCCGGAGCCATCACAGAAGCAACAGCCGTGGAGTGTCTGCGTTTAGGCGCGAGGGATTATGTCATGAAGAGTAATCTTTCCCGTCTTTGCCCGGCGATAGCCAGGGAACTGGAAGAAGCAAAAGGCAGAAGCAATCAAATACGGGCGGAAGAGGCGCTGCGGAAGAGTGAAAAACTCTTTAAGGAAATTACAGAGAACTCATCCGATATTCTTATGATAACGGATGCAAACGGAGATATTAAATACACCAGCCGTTCCATTGAACGTTTTACCGGATACAAACCTGAAGAAATAATCGGCAAAAGCGCTTTCGCGTTCGTTCATCCGGATGACGTCGAGCGTGCCATGGCCGATTACAGCAAAGCCATCCTTCAAGATGAAAATATTCTTCTCCACAATGGGTTCCGCATAATACATAAAGACGGCTCGGAAGTTTATATGGACGGGTTGGGAAAAAATCTCCTGAATAATCCGGATATCGCCGGTTTTGTCATGAATGTCCGTGATGTCACCGAAAGCAAACGCGCGGAAGAAAATTTAAAGCGTGAACAGGAGCGGTTCAGGGCTCTTGCTGAACTATCGCCGGATATTATTGTTCTGGTGGACCATGACAAAAAGATCATTTATGAAAACCCTGCCGTAGAAACGATCCTGGGATACAAAACCGCGGACCGGATCGGCTGGAATGTATTTGACAATCTTCATGCCCGTGATTTGAATTTTGTTACCGAGGCATTTAATTCGTTGATGAGCGATCAGGGTTCCGTCTCTCGAAAAAATGAAATACGCATTCGTCACCATAATGGCGGCTGGCTCACTTTTGAAGTTGTGGCAAGCCCTCTAAAAAAGGACAATGTTGTCGAAGCGCTGATTATTAACCTTCACGATATCACCGAACGCAAGCAGGCCCAGGAAGCTCTGCGTGAGAGTAATAAGGCATTGCATACGCTCTACTCCATTTCTGATGATATCGAGAAAGCAAAATCCGTAGAGGAAGGGTTGAAGCTGTCGGCCGATATTATGGCACAGGGGTTTCACTATCCCAAATATGCCCGTGTCCGCATCATTTTTGGAGATAAGGAATTTAAGAACGCTGAGCTTGAGGAAAGATCCCTGAAAATATCGGCAGATATTATTTTGCGCGACAAACCGGTAGGACGCGTGGAAGTATATTACCCCGATGATTTCCCCGATAAAGATGAGGGGCCTTTTACCAAGGGTGAAAGAATGCTGCTTGAAGCCATCGCTCAAAGATTGAGCAGATTTGCCGAACGCAAAACATATGAAATGGAACGGGATGTGATGGTTTCGGAATTACGGCAGGCGCTCGCGGAAATCAAACAGTTAAGCGGATTGCTGCCGATCTGTTCTTCCTGCAAAAAAGTACGCAACGATAACGGATATTGGGAACAAATAGAAGGTTATATCAGCAATCACTCGCAGGCCGAATTCAGCCATGGAATTTGTCCCGAGTGCGCGGAAAAAATGACAGCAAGTGATGATAAACAATCCCAATCCGGCAACACCGCGGAAAAAGTGAGAGTTCTCTTCGTGGATGATGAAAAAGACTTTCGCCATCTTTTCATCCGTCAACTAAAGCGAATGGCCAAAGATCTCGAATTTGAATTCATTGAAGCCCCCGACGCGGAAACGGCGCTTAGGATGCTTAAGGAAGAAGCGAAGCCTTCGTTCATGATTATTGATTACGCTTTGCCCGGAATTGACGGAATGGAATTGCTCAAGCGAATAGACAGTGACTATCCCGTCCTGTATAATGTCCCCCGCATTATGCTGAGTGGTTACAGCGGAGAACAACTGAAACATGAAGCTCAAATTCTAAGATGCGAATTCTTTGAAAAAGGCCTGGATATGGAACAATTATGCCGTCAAATTTATCAGTATATGAAAGCCAGGCTCGGTTTATCAAGTGTCAATCAGGAAGCTCCGGTAAATGCACCGCTGCTGATGTGAGCCCCAAAGTCCGGTCGCATTTTTGCGGCGTGCTTCTGTTCGGTCGATTCTTTTCGACTTGACTGAACATTAACTCACCATACTATTATTTTGATAATCTTTCGTAGTTCGGGTCTTTAGACCCGTAAAAGATGCGAACCTGAAGGTTCGGACTACGACTACAAAAAAACGTGTACTGTCTTTGCGAGGAGCGCCTCGCGCTCCGTGGCAATCTCTCTTTACGATCGGTCGAGTCTTTTCGACTCGACCGTGTATTTGGGGCTGCCATGAAATCGCTGGATATCTCGTTTGCTAATGAGTCGAGATTATAAGTGACCCGTTTATAGTGTTTTGTCCTACTATGCCGCCTCCGGTTGTGGTTGAAGTGCCACTTCCGCCGGACGGGTTAGCGCTTCCGGTTACATTTAAAGTGCCGCTTAAGGTGGTCGTGCCGCTGACTCCGCCTCCACAACTATCTCTTATTTCCCTTAGGCTGGTTGCGGTGACCACCGGAGGGGGTGTAATGGTTATTTCTCCGCAGGTATCCAGCACATCGGTGCTCGCTGTAGTAGGCGTGTCTGAGACGCCGTACCACGCGCTGTTAAAGTTTGCGTCCCTTACTGTTACAAACACATAATATGCTCTGCCGGTGGTGAGCGCCGACTGGCTGGCCGTTCCGTCCACGTTGTACACAACAGATGTCTGCGTGCTCGGCATGCCGTAGGGGGTTTGGCTGGGATAATACCATATCAGATTGCCGGTTACGGAATCGTATACTTCAATATAATAGGTGAAGAACGCAGGGGGCGAGGCAGGCGCCGTCCAGTTGTACGTGGGTGTGGTGGTCGTGTCGCCGTAGATGTTCTGCACAAAACTATCCAGCACGGCGGTGACAGGCTCTGTCCACTCTTCGGCGACTCCGTCATAGTAGTTTATATTAATATTGTACGAGTCAGTCAAGTCCGGTCTAACTGCGCCGAGATCAACCATGCAGGAGAATCCCCCAATGCTGTTGTTTGCTTTTTGCAGGTCCATGGGGACAGGGATATTCTGGCCGGCGGCGACTTGCGCCTTCGCGGGAAGATCCGTAATGCCGGTCACCGCGAAATCCAGCCTGTAAGACGATGTCGATCCGTTTGTCCAGTGTTCCGTGGATACTATGCTGCGGGAATTGTAGTTCGTTAGCCACAGGTCAACCGTTGGATTGCTATTGTTAATGACGATTGGCAGGGATCCGAGATTATCATACACCAGATCGCCGCTGTCGAGTGAGTTGGTGTTGTTCTGATCGGCAAAAGCTATTGCCCTGTAGGTTCCGTTGGGAACTCCCGCGAAACTGTATGCCTGCGATGCAGAGGGCGATTGAATTTTGGTGAAGTAATAAATTCCGTAGCCCGCGTCGAGTCCGACATATAAAGGTCCGGTAGGTGTAACAGAACTTGTGACCGTGCCGGATACGGTGTTTAATCCGGTCGCTGCGCCGATGGTTACCGGCCCTGCTACAGCGGAGGCGGCGCTTTCCGTGCTTCCCACCACCGCGGATATTTTATAGTAATAGGTGCCGTTGGCAACGGTTTGCATATACATATCGCGGTCGGCCGCAATGGTAATCGGGGTTTGGTTTGTCGCCGCGGAATCCGTTCCCCAGTATATTTTATAGGAATCGGCGATAATCTTATAGCCGGAAGTCATGATGTACCAGTGAATCAGCGCGGCGCCGTTGGCCGGACTGACCGTAAGGCCAACAGGCGTCGCAATGACCTCCGAAGACGGATCTGTCAACGTGATGTTTTGGCCGGTCAAATTTGCGCCGCTTACGGTGATCGTCAGTATTTCGCCGGACGGATCATTCTGATTCAGAGTGCCGTCGTTGTGGATATCCATCTCCGCGCTGAGCTTATAATAGGTACCCGTTGGCACGCCATGGATGATAAAATTGCCGGGAGCTGAAATGCTGGTTCCATGCCCGGTGGCTGAGCCGTCCGCGTTTTTCAGACCGATATAGATTCTTCCCGTATGAGTTCCGCCGTAGCTTATCGTGCCCGATATGCTGTTTGACGCAACCACTGACGCGGCCGTGAAGTTCTGCGTCTGGTTCGCGCTGCTGATGGTTATAGACGGAGCTGAAGGCGTATAGGCATAGCCCGCCAAAGCCGGCGTAACCGTGTAGGTTCCCGGGGAGAGTGTTTCAAACGTGTAGTTTCCCGATGCATCGGTTATTGTATTGGAGTAATCAGTGCCGTTTAAGGCCAAGGTCACTGTAACCCCCTGCAGGGCTTGTCCATCCTGCGTCACCGACCCCGAAATGCTGTAAGTGGGTGCAGGAGTTGGAAGACCTGGGTTGTCGCTGCTTTTGCCGCACGCGCTTAACGCGAGAACTATTATCAGAACCACACTAATTGCCGCAAGTGTCCTGTATTTCATTGCCACCCCTCCTGGAAATGATTTTCATCTGTGTAATTCAAGATTTGCAAAATCTGCTTGTTTTTGCAAGTTTTTTTTGAAGCAATACATTAATTATTTTGAAATGGCAATCCCTCAAAAGAGGGATTTTTTGCGATATCCGGTTAAACCCCGGCACAAATTCCAGTGTTGAAAATACAGAGAAATCATGAACCTATCATGGATGTCTGAATGCAATGTCAGGTCACTTATATTTATTATATAATTCAGGAAGAATCATGGCTAATCTATTATACTCTATGGAGCAATGTTTTGCCATTTCAAAGGCCTGTTCTTCATTGGCCGCGATGCCCTTTAGAATCTTCGGCAATCCGTTTCCCAACCAAAAGCGGCTTATCAATTCAACGCCGTTTCCTTTCGGTTTAAAGTAATGAAGCATTTTTGTATGCTGTATAATTCCTTTCATGATTCCAACAAAGCCGCAAAGCAGAAAGCCTTTTTCAGTTTTCCTGATATTGGCTTCGCTTATTCCAAATTTTTGAGGATGGACAAACGCGATAGACAACGTAATGGTTTTCTTGCCAACTCTTTCGACCGGATAGACCGTATTTTCTTTAAATGGATTAAATCCCTCCGCGTAATAACTTTTGTTTCTGAACGAATAACTTGATGACAGATGCTCCCCCGGATACCATATCTGATAGCGTTCTTTCTTCTGTGGATGCCACCAGAACCACCACCGTGCCATTAACGGCGACACGTCCGGCATTTCAGTTTTCATTGCCACTAAATAATCGCCATTCTCAAGCTTTATAAAACCAATTTCATTTTGCAGTTTTTCTTTATCGAATATTTTATTGACGTCTTTATAATCCACTTTGGTGATTTGCGTTCTTTTTCTCAGAACCTCTTCAATTTCCGGATCGAGGTTTGGATTTTTCAAATTCATGTAGTAAGCATATTCTTCTTTTTGCATCTTATTTTCTCCACAAATATCTTTGTTAAAAAGGAATTAGGGTCAGGTCTTGAAATATCAGTTTTCCGGAAGTTCGGTCGGGTCTTTTCAACTCGGCCGTGTATTTTGACTAAAAATCAATCGAATTTTGAAGACTCGATTGAACGAACAAAAGGATGGTCTCTCCAGACTTTTAAGACTTTTGATTATTGCGACGTAAAATATAAAACGCCACGGCAATCAGCAGAATAGTAACCGCCAGCAAACCCAATTCAAAGAGCATGTTCCGGAAAGCCTCCGGACTTGCGACCTCTAACTCAGAGCTTTTAGCCGTAACGACCAATATGCGGCGAATAGCGGCAATTATTCCGACGATCAGAAACGGTTCGGCATCCAATTCGCGATCAAGGATAGTTGTGTGAACTATTTCCGAGATCATTATGACAAGAAGGATGCTATTCAGAAATTCAATGGCATTTTCCTGAATGTGCCCGGACGTTGAAATGGTGCAGAAGGAATATACGCTGGTTATCAGCAAAAATAAGGCTAATGCCGACATTACTATCGCGACAAGAACGAGAATGACTCTTTCCGTCTGCTTTAACAGGCCTGTTGCTTTATCAAGGTGCATTTTTAATCTTTCACTTGCCATAAAAATATCTTTCTTCGTCAATCTTTCCATTCAGTCTTTGAATTTTTCTTTTTATCCATTTAACTGCTGAGAAGATTTTTCCCGATATTTTATTTTTCAGGCCGGAAATACCCGCTTCATACTTCCATGAAAAAACCCCGATTTTCTGCCAACGATATGCCGTTTTTTATTTGTATGAAAATTACTATATCCAGGGAATATAGTCAATATAATGTTGAATATATATTCCTTTCCGGTTTATCTATGAACGTCTGCGGAATTCGTTTTCGGGTCGCGGGAGATGAAGTTTAATCATTTGACCGGCGGTGTTTTTTGAGCCAAACGTTGGCGCGGTCAAGGTACAAATAAATAACCGGAGTCGTAAAGAGTGTCAGCGCCTGACTCAATATAAGGCCGCCGACCATCGTGTAGCCCAGAGGCTGACGCAATTCGGAACCGGTACCCCGCCCAAGCATCAAAGGCATAGCCCCCAGAAGAGCTGCCATGGTTGTCATCATAATCGGCCTGAATCTGAGAAGACATGCCTGCCGGATGGCTTCTATCGGGGGAAGGTTCTGCTCGGATTCCGCCTGAATCGCGAAGTCCACCATCATAATGCCGTTCTTTTTGACAATGCCGATCAGCAAAATAATGCCGATGAGCGCGATGACGGAAAGATCGAAGTGGAAGGCCATCAGCATCAATAACGCGCCGACACCTGCCGAAGGCAGAGTGGAAAGAATGGTCAGGGGATGAATATAACTTTCATAGAGCATGCCTAAAATGATGTAGACCGTGACAAGAGCCGCCAGAATAAGATACGGTTCGCTTTTCAAAGAAGACTGGAAAGCCTGAGCCGTTCCCTGAAAAGTTCCTGTTATGGTTTTCGGCAGGTTAATTTTGTCATTCTCCGCGTTGATCGCATCGACCGCCTGGCCAAGCGCCACTCCCGGAGCAAGATTAAACGACAGCGTTACGGCGGGAAACTGACCCTGGTGATTAACCGATAAATAGGCGCTGTGGTTCGTGTCGTATTTTATAAATGTGGATAACGGCACTTGTTGTCCGGTCGCGGGTGATTTCACATAAAGCTTGTTCATCGTATCCGGATCCGCCTGAAGTTCGGGGGTAACTTCGAGAATGACATGGTAATTATTAAGCTGCGTGAAATACTGCGTAATCTGGCTCTGGCCAAACGCGTAATAAAATGTTTGGTCTATGGCAGCCGGCTGAATTCCGAAACGCGCAGCCTGGTCCCGGTCTATATCAACCGAGAGCATGGAGCTGCTCGTCTGCTGGTCTGTCGCGACATCGCGCAGTTGCGGCAATTTTTTCAGCGCCGCTAAAAGCACCGGCGCCCACTGGTTTAGCTCGTCGATATCGGCATCCTGAAGCGTATACTGATATTGCGTTCGCGCCAGACGGCCTCCAAAGTTCAAATCCTGAGCGGCCTGCAGATAAAGGGTTGTCCCTTGTATAGTGGAAACTTTCTTACGCAGCCGCATCACAATATCATCCGCGGTGGCATTGCGTTTATCGCGCGATTTGAGGTCTATAAAAACAATGCCGTTGTTAATGGGGCGGGAGTTGGTGATGACCGAGGCCCAGTTGGAGACATCCTGATCTTGTGCGACAACGTCGGTCAATTGGCGCTCCAGCTGTTTCATTTGAGTGAACGATACGTCTTGCGACGCATCCATAAGGCCCGCGACAATTCCCGTGTCCTGCTGGGGGAAAAACCCCTTCGGTTCTTCAATATAAAGAACGATGGTCACAACCACCGTCACAAGAAAAACAATAAGAGTCGCCCCTTGATGTCTCAGAACAAAATCGAGGCCGCGTTCATATGAGCTAAGCATGTTTTGGAACGCGCGCTCAATGAGCATATAGAAGCGGCCGTGCTTCTCTTTTCTTTCATCGCGTATGAAAAGCGCGCACATCATCGGAGAAAGCGTGAGCGAAACGAACATGGAAACGGCGATGGTCATTGTCACCGTAATGGCGAACTCCCGGAACAACCTCCCGACAATGCCGCTCATGAGCAGAAGCGGGATGAAAACGGCAATCAGTGAAATGCTGATCGATACAATGGTGAAGCCGATTTCTTCGGAGCCCTTAAACGCGGCCTCTTTCGGCGATAGGCCGTTTTCGATATGCCTGTGAATGTTCTCGAGCATGACGATGGCGTCGTCGACAACGAAGCCGACGGCGATGGTGAGGCCCATCAAGGAAAGATTGTCGAGCGTAAAATGCAGCAGATACATGAGCGCGGCTGTTCCAAGAAGAGCAAGAGGAACTGTAACCCCCGGGATAACGGTGGCCCAGAAATTCCGCAAAAAGAGAAAAATTACCATGACCACGAGCGCAATGGTCAGAAGCATTGTAAATTGGACGTCCTCAACCGAAGCCTTGATGGTCGTTGTGCGATCGACGATTCTGTCGATTTTAATCGCTGACGGCACGGATCTCATAATCTGGGGCAAAACCTTCTCGATTCGCGCGACGGTTTCGATAATGTTTTCGCCGGGCTGTTTGTAAATCAACAACAGAATGCCCGGTTTGCCGTTTTGCAACGCGGATGTCTGTGTGTTTTCCGGCCCGTCGACCGCGATGCCTATATCGCGAATGCGAATGGGAGCGCCATTTCGATAGGCGACGATAACATCATTCCAGGGCGCGGCCTTCAGCAGCTGGTCATTATCGTAAATCGCAAAATTGCGCGTCGCGCCGCTGATGGCTCCCTTTGGCGCATTGATTGTCGCGGTTGAAATGACGTCCGCGACATCGGACAATTGCAGTCCCGTCGCCGCGAGTTTCGCGGGATCGACCTGAACGCGAACTGCGGGCTTTTGCTGGCCTCCGATTCCAACCTGGGCCACGCCGGGAATCTGCGATAATCGCTGGGCGATGATGGTTTCAGCATAATCGTCAACCTGCGTGATCGGCAAAACGTCGGAATGCGCGCTCAGCACAAGGATAGCGGAATCCGCGGGATTCACTTTGCGGTAAGAAGGCGGCGAAGGAAGGTTTTTGGGAAGCTGTCCGCCGGCGGCATTGATAGCTGCCTGAATATCCTGAGCCGCGTTGTCGATATTGCGATTCAGATCGAACTGAAGGGTGATCTGGCTCGTGCCGAGAATGCTCGTCGAGGTCATTTGATTCACGCCGGCAATTTGAGCGAACTGGTATTCAAGAGGCGTCGCGACGGATGAAGCCATTGTTTCGGGGCTGGCCCCCGGTAATTGGGCCGTGACGAGAATGGTCGGGAAATCCACCTGCGGCAGGGGCGCGACCGGCAACAGAGGATAGGCCACGACGCCTACCAGGAATATTCCCGCCATGAGTAAAGAGGTGGCGATGGGACGCCGGATGAAGGGGGCGGAAATATTCATCGTGCCGGACCTTTCGTCGAGATCGGAGATGATCCCTTTCCGGAATCATTCGGAATGATTTGCACAAGGGTTCCCGGCTGCAGGCGAAAAAAATTGCTCGTAACGACGCGTTCGCCGTCCTTCAAACCGCTTTCAACCGGTATCGTCCCGTTGACTTCGGAATCCGTCTTTAGAAGCCTCATCTCAACAGTCGAATCCGGCCTCACGACATAGGAAAACAAGCCGTGAGATCCGCGTTGTGCCGCTGCGGAAGGAATTGCCAGAACATTATGCCGCGTTGGGAGAAGAAGCCGCGCATTGACAAATTGCCCGGGCCAGAGAGCCGCGTTAGCGTTCGGAAATGTGGCCTTGAGCTTGATAGTGCCGGTCGTTTGATCGATCTGGTTATCAACCAGGAGCAGCGTCCCTTTTCCAAGCACAACTTTGTTGTCGCGCGATAACGCCTCTATGACGACGGTTCCTTTGAAAGACTGATTGATCCGGGGCAGCGCTTCTTCGGGCAGGGTGAAAACAAGGGATATGGGCTGCATCTGCGTTACGGTGACGATCGGAGTCGTATCGCCGCTGTGCACGTTGTTGCCGATATCGATCGTGCGGATTCCGATTCTTCCGTCGATGGGAGATTTAAGAGTCGTATAGTCAAGTTGTGTCTGGGCATTGTCGATCGTCGCCTGATCCGCTTTGATTTGCGCTTCCAGCTGCTTCACCAGGGCCTGCTGCGTATCCACGGTTTGTTTGCTGGCCAGATTGTTGGGCGCGAGGTACACATAACGCGCAAGATCATGTTTCGCGTTTTCAAGTTGGGCTTCGTCCTTGCTTTTCGCGGCGCGCGCAAGATTGAGCGCGGCCTGAAAAGGGCGCGGATCGATACGGGCTAGAACATCCCCTTTCCTGACCATCTGGCCCTCCTTAAACAAAACTTCCTGCAGCTGCCCGTCGACACGCGCCGTAATCGCGACATTATTATAGGCCTGAACGGTTCCGAGTCCCTCAAAATATTGAGGGAGATCGGCGCGAAACACGGACGCGGTTTCCACAGTGATCGCCGGCGGTTTTGCTGAAGTCTGCGGCGGCTTGCCATGCCTTGAAAATGAAAGCCAGAGGAAAGCGATTAAGACCAGAAGGCCGATTCCAAGCCATCGAGCGCGCTTCCTGCGGGATTTTGGTTTTTGATGTTCTATTTCCGTATCTTTTTCCATTTTTTTTCCTACTCCTTCTGCCAACCGCCGCCCAGTGCGTTAATCAGCCCGAGGACGGCCTGTAAATGCAATAAATGAGTTTGCGCCAAAGCATCTTTCACTGAGAACAACGCGTTTTGAACGTTGAGAACGGTCAGAATGTTGACGGTTCCCGCGTGAAACTGTTCCAGGGTAAAACGATAAGTGCGTTCGGCTTTAACGACGGCATCCTGTTGACGTCTCTGCTGTTCCTGCGTTTGCTGGATGGCAACAAGGGAGTCTTCCACGTTACTGAACGCGCCGATGACGGTCTTATGATAGTTCGCGAGCAGTTCTTCATAACGCGCATTGCTGAATTCCAATTGCCCTTTGAGAGCGCCTCCTTCGAATATCGGCTGCGTAACGGCGGCACCGAGGACAAAAACTCCACTGGAGGCGTTAAGCGCCGAAGAGAGGGCTGTGCTGATATAACCGCCGTTCGCGGTCAGATCGATACTCGGAAAGAAAGCGGCCCGAGCGGCTTTGATATTGGCGTTGGCGGCGATAAGTTGAGCTTCGCTGCTTGCCACGTCCGGCCGCCGGAAAAGCAATTCCGAAGGCAACCCGGGACGCACAGGGGGTTCACGTAAATCCGCAAGAGAGGACTGAGGGGCTTCAATCTTTTCGGGGTTCTGACCCGTTAAAACGGCGAGAGCGTCCAGCGTCTGCCGTAATTGCTGCCTGAGCGGCGAAAGCGCCGCGCCAAGCTGCTCCACCACAATTTCCTGCTGTAAAACATCAATATCCGTCGCTGTGCCGGCGGTTTCTTCCGCCCGCAGACCTGCCAGAATACTTTGAGCGTTCTTGAGACTGTTCTCGGCGATGGCGATGCGGTCATGTAATTCCAATGCCTGAAAATATAAAGAAGCCACACTTGTTTCGACGGAAAGTTCGATGGTTTCGCGGTCGAAGCGGCTTGCGGTGGCCAGCGATTTTGCGGCCTCGCTGGTTGCCCGGTTCTTGCCCCAAAAATCAATTTCGTAACTTGCATTTAGCGCGGAATAATATTGTGTATAAGTCGAATAGACATCTGAGCCGGATACAGGTTGACGTTCGCGGCTGACCGCAACGGAGCCGCTAACCTGGGGAAGCAAAGCCGCCCCGGCGATTCGCGCGTCGGCATCGGCTTCTTTGACGCGGGCAATCGCGGCGATAATGTCATCATTAGTTTGCCGTGCTTTGAGCATAAGGTTATTCAGTTCGGGCGACGAAAACCCGCGCCACCATTCTTGCGAAGGCCATTGGGGGCCGTCGGCCGGCTTGACGCTCCAGGAGGGAGGTACCGGGATATCCGGATGTGTGTATTCAGGACCTGGACTACAGGCGGATAACAGGAAAAAGCAAGCGCACGCCAGCAAATAAAACCGCACAGAGCACATATGCCAACACTTTGTTACACAAATCATTTTTTCGGGCGATACTGACATAGAATGCCGATACTGTCAATTTGTTTGTGTATAACTTCACAGGCTTTTTTTTCACGACAGCGGATTCTTACGCGTTTTTCCAACGGGGCTTACCGCCAAAGCAATTTCATTTCAATAGCGATAAAAACCGTTTTCCTAAAGAGTGGTGAGGGGAGATTTTTTCTCACATCACTCTCCCTTTATAAAAGGGAGAAAAATTTATCTCTCAACGTATTCTGAGCATAAATCCGTCAAGCCATACCGGTTTTTACATTCCCCGGATTATCGGCGGGCATGGCAATGGGAATTACATCTTTGCCGGTTCGTCTTTGAGCGCGCGGCGCAGAATTTTTCCGGTTCCGAGCATGGGCAGTAAAGTCCTAAACTCGATTTGGGCCGGCACCTTATAGGCGGACATATTTTGTTTAGCCCAGAGTTTGATTTCCTCTTCCGTGGCTGTTTTGCCCGGCTGCATGACGATGAAGGCTTTAACGGCTTCCATTTTTTTCGGATCGGGTATGCCGATCACCGCGGACTGCGCGACGCCGGGATACTGATTGAGCATGAATTCCACTTCCTCGGGATAAACCGAGAAGCCCGAAACCTTGATCATTTCTTTGGCCCTGCCAATCAGGTACAAAAATCCGTCTTCATCAAATTTGCCCACATCGCCGGTATAGACCCACCCGTCAATGAGGGTGTTTTTTGTTTCTTCCGGTTTTCGCCAATAGCCCTTGAAAGCGGCGGGAGTCTTCACGGCAATTTCTCCCGATTCTCCAACGGGCATTTCCTTTCCGCGGTCGTTTAAATCAACAATCTTGAAATCGGCTTCAAAACCTGGAATGCCCATCGTGCCGTATTTGACCCTGTCGCGGGGGATGTAGGTATCTGCGGTATGCGTTTCACTGAGTCCGTAAGCCCCTTCCAGCAATATGCCGCCGCCCGTAAACGCCGCCCACTTGCGGGAAATTTCTTCGGTCAGCGTAATCCCGAAAGATGATGTGAGGCATAACTTCAGGCTGCTTAAATCGTATTTTTTGGCATCCGGATGCGACATGATGCCGACATTCATCGGCACGGCGCTGTACCAGAAATTGGCCTTGTACCGCTGTGTTGCTTCCATGGTGGCCACCACATCGAATTGGGTAAAGAGAATCTGTGTGGCTCCGGCGTAGATGCAACTGTTCATCCCCGCCACCATGCCGGCGATGTGAAAGACGGGCATGGAAACAAGGCTTACGGTGTCTTTGGTGATTCCGGCAATGGCGCAGACCGCCGCTGTTTTAAACAGCGCCGCGTAAAAACTAAGCATGGAGCCCTTGGGCAGGCCGGTTGTTCCGCCGGTATACTGGAAAAGGCCGATATCCTGATTCATATCTATATCTACTTTGGGAGGCGTCTTGTCGCCTTTGGTGATGATCTCCATAAAATCATCTGCTCCGGGCACGTTTTGTTTGGGGATTTTCATAATCTCTACCAGAGGCATGGTGGGCTTATCCGGCACAAAATCGTTGAGATTGGTCACGACAACTTTTTTGACTTTTGTCTTGGGGATGACCCCGGAGGCGATGGGCATGAGAATATCCCAGGTGACAAGGATTTCCGTTTCGGCGTCGTTTAATTCATACGTCAACTCCATTTCCTTAAACAGCGGGGAGCATGGACAGACAATGGCGCCGATTTTCTGTGTGCCGAAATGCGCGATGACGTACTGGGGACAAGTAGCCATAAAGATCGCCACGCGGTCGCCTTTTTTAACACCCTGCCCCCGCAGATAATTGGCAAAACGATCCGTTGCCTCGTCAAGTTCCCGATAGCTGATTTCGCGGCCGTAAAATATAATCGCTGTTTTGTCAGGAATCTCTCCTGCCCTGATTCTCAGATATTCATGAATGGGTTTTTTGCCGTGTTCAAAAGTTAATGTCGTGGGAATATCCTTCTGCCAGCTTTTCATCCAAATACGTTCCATAAAAACATCTCTCCATTTTTTTGAGATTCAAATTTATAGCGCTCCCGAAGCTCTCCCGCAGCCCTACCCGAAGCTATACCCAAAGCTATACCTAAAGCTATAATAGACAAGCAACTGTATCTGCCTTATACATGTATCATATATGGAGGAAGAATTCCGCCATTTTTTATGGTTTTTGATAAAGGATATTTTCTATCTGAAGAGTGCCTGAAGAAAAATGGGGCGGGCAGGTCAACGCGGTTCTTGTTTTCATAAAGGGACTGCCCTGTATGATTGGCTAATTTCTCCCGTAAATGTGCGGCCTTTGAAAGCGGAAAAAATTATCATTATCTTCTTCGCGTTCAATGGTGTTGGCTTCATTATGGAAATATTTCTCTCTCAACTCCTGCAATTTTTCTTTCTGCTCAGCCCCTGAATAATTTTCCACAACACTGTTTCGCTCCTGCATGTAGGCGAGCCCAACATTCCATCGCTGTTCATGCTCCGCGTCCTGCTGAGCCAGTTGTTCAATCAGCCGCTCATCCATTCCCATTTGAGCGCGGACATTGTTTATTTCCTGCTGGCGCTCCTCCGGGCTCATCTGTTTTAGTTTATCCTGCACGGAATCGATGCTGAAAAATATTCTGGAGAGCATTTCCTTCTGATCGAGATAAAATCCCTCCGGGGTGTCTCTATAAGTGTCGCGCAGAGCATTCTGATACTTATCCAGTTTTTCATCAAGTGTCATGTCGCCGGTTTTATTCAAATCCGCCATAAAATTTTGCATCTTAACCTTTCTTGCTTCCATCGCCAGCATTCCGCCGGACCATATTTTTTCCGCTTCGTCGCCAAAGAGTTCCTTTCTCTTTTCCTCCATAACCGTTTGAGAAACTTTTGTTTTATTTTCCGCGAGCCAGCGGTTGTACTCGTCGAGCTTGGCCAGTGTTGCCATGATCTCATCGGCATAACCCGGAAACGCGCGCCTGATAATATTGTAAAATAATTCCCTGCCGTTCTTCGGGTGCGTGCTGATGACAAAATCCCTTACAGTGATAAGGTTCGCCTGAACGCTTTTATCGGATATGTTTTTGCTGTAGTACTTCTGTAATGCTTTGACAAGCTGATCACAGAAAGATTCATCGCTGTTGTAGGTGTTTTCCCCCATGGCTTCCTGGATTTTGACAAGCGCGGCTCCCGGATCGGCATTATGGACAAAAAAATACCAACAGAAAAAGATGATCAGTGCGCCCGCGGCTACACTGATTGCCGCAACTGTCTTTTTTGTTTTGCTTTTCATGTTTTTAAGTCTACTCCGGGAAGGTTATTAAACAAATTCATAATGATTCGCGTAAAACGCTCGCGTCTGCGAAATAAAATAGTCACGGGAACTTTTAAAAAGCTCCCGTGACCTTTTGTTATCCTGCTATATTATAACTGTCATTAAAGAAGAGGCTGCATTACGGGCCAGATCAGGTTCGCAAGCTTTTGTGAACCTGAATCCGTCGGATGGACGCCGTCAATAAGAATATCTGAGTTGACAATATAGGGCCGGGGATCGATAAACACACGGTTATTGCTGACAGCCGTCGCGTTGGCAATTGCCTGCGCCAGTTTCGTATCCCCGTAATCCACCGCCGGGTTTAACGACGTTGTCGCGAACAGACCGTTTTTCACATGATAATAACCCTGCCAGATTATGTTTTTCACGCCGTCATTGCCCATCTGGTTGAGCAGATTTACCGCGTCCACGTACACATCGTCTATCACAGCTTTGCAGGAGCTTGAAAGCGTTGATGATTTGCAGTCATAGGGATCAAAGAAGTTGGCGGGGATTAAAACCTCATTGCCGCCGCCGTCCATGATGATGGTCTTTATGTTGCTGTTATCGCTTTTTGCCGTGGCATACTGCACGGAAACAGAGTTGGAAGTAATAAGGCTTGTGCCGTTTAAGTAAGCTCCCGAAACGCAATAATTGCGGAAAGATTTGCCGGCGAGTGCTGTCAAATCAGTGTGAATCATACCGGACAGAGCAAAAATGGAGTCTCCGATATTCACCACGTTATTCATGGTGGCGGACCGTATCCACGGCGCAGAGAGTAAACTACACCCTGCAAATATCGCAATGACCAACAAACAGACAACGACGCGAACGGATAAAAATGCTTTCAATCTTTTCATTTTTTACCTCCCCTTCTCTTTTTTTTATAATTTTTTTGAAATAAAAAAATACGCCTGTTTTTATATTTCAAAAAGCATCACATTTTACGGAACAAAACAAATTACTTATATTGTATTTGCGGGATATGCCCATCAATAGATACTTTCCGGCGGCATATCACCGCGAGAGGTTTTTAAAGAGTGTCTTTATTTAACATCTTCTTTTCATGATCTGCGATGCATAAGGCAGTTTACGGGCAAATCCTGTCAGAAGATATCAAGTTTTGGTAAGAAATATTTTTTGATTTGCGTGAGTATGCTAAATCATTTTTTATATGTCAAGTATTATTTATAACAAGCATTATTTATAGATTGTCCGGACCAATTGAATATGTCCTGATGATATGGATAAACATATTCCTTTTTTGGATTATCGGGGTGATGTGTTGTTTATCTTCTTTGTTCAGGAATGATCTTTTGAAGGCAAAAAACTGCCGCCTGTAAAATCTTTGGCCTGTTTACCATGGTGTTTGATTGTGTGCCCCGGCGTTTAAGCGGCGGTATTTAAATTATCATTACGAGCCTGAGGACGTGCCTGAGTCCGTGTTTGAAGCTGTGCTTGGGGCCGTGTTAGGCGGACCATAGGTTCCCATCTCGAAATTGAATGTTCCAACGAGACGATATTGCGGAAGAGGGACTTCCGTTGATCCATCGTCAACCATTATAACATTGAACGTTCCTTCAACGATGCCGTCAATTGTCGAATTCGATGTAAAGGAAATTGTCCCGCTTATAACTTTTAAATTTGTAGATATCTGTCCATTAAATACCATAAATGTGCCGGGAAATTCCTGATAGGCGCCGTTTGCTTCAATGGAATAGTTTTGTCCGGTGATATCCGGAAGCGGTGTTGATTCAGATACCGGAATGTCGATCCTGATGACAGACACGCTATTGACATCGTCTACGTTAGCCGCGATATTGGCCTGGATCGACCAAAATGACGCGTTGTTCGTGGAATAGTAGAAAGTGGGTGCTTTGAGGCCATAGTCATCTTCAGTCAAGGTGATTTGATTGTCATAGGCAATCGCGCTTACCGTAATTTGCGTATCATCCACATTGGCCGCCGTTTGAGTTGTGGTGGTTGCATTGGATGTATCCGCCGGAGCCGGATCCGCTCCGCCTCCTCCGCCGCAAGCGGCAAGCAGAGCGACCAGGGCCGCGGTGACGAGCATCGTCTGCAAACGGACGCCGCGCTTGATATGGTGGGGCTTTGCATACCCTTCTTCAACCAGAACTTCTCCGAGTTTTTTATCGGACCTACTCTGCTTCAGCAGCGCGTCTTTCAGTTGTTCGCGGGAGATGACTCCGGTGGAAATCAACAACTCTCCCAGTCTCAGAGGACTGGCGGCGGGCGTAACGGCGGACTGGTTAAACTGAAAGTCGAGCAGGCCTTCGAGCTGGCGCCGCGTCAGCAGGCCCATGCGAATAAGTATTTCGCCCAGCTTCTCACCTGTCTGCCTCTGTTCGGTCAGCGCCTGCTCAAGCTGCAGGTTCGTGATATGCCCGGCCTGAACAAGCATCTCTCCGAGCATCAGGCGAACACCGGCCGCGGTTTTTACAACATCCTTTGCCTCGTTAAGAAGCGTCTGCAGAGACATGACGGCGCTGACATCCGCGGGCTCAAGGACCTTCGTTCTGACCAGAACCTGACCAAGCAGTTCCCGGGTGCGTTTCTGCTCGGCAAGCGCGAAGTCTATATCCGAGGGGGATACAAAACGGCCGTCCAGAAGAATTTGCCCCATCAGACGTTTATGTTTCGTATCCATTACCATTGAAATTCCTCACGTTTGGGTTTAATGACCAGAGCCTAACCATTCCGTAAAAAAAGGCATATTTTAAATTTGGTTTATATATATCATATAACTTCTTAAATTGCCAGTTCTTTTTAGTTTTATCAAGGTTATCAATATCTTACAACACAAGGCATGGCATGGAATGACCGGCGCTTCCTTTTTTTGGGCGCGGCAAGATCAGATAAATTCATTATGTAAATCAATTCCTTCTTAATGCATCCTTCAACAATTGCATGAAAGAATTCACAAGCGGACGCCCCTTCCGCGGCGATCCACCGGGACCGGGTAAACGGGTAAATAGTTAACATTTCCCCCATGGATCAAAGATGCCCGGCGTCATACCGCGGAGATATTATTGCAATGAGGTTTTTTTTATTTAAGCTGATAGTTTTTTTCTCTGAATAATTTCAGGCAGGCGTCGGCTACGGCAGAATCATAAAGAATTCTTTTGTTTTTCTCGATTTCTTCAAGCGCTGCATCAATGCCCAAAGACGGGCGATACGGACGATGGGAAGCCATGGCCTCCACCACGTCTGCCACAGCCAGTATTCGGGCCTCCATGAGAATTTCATCGCCTTTCAGCCCTCTGGGATAACCGCTGCCATTCATACGCTCGTGGTGCTGATAGACTATTTCCGCCAGCGGCCAGGGAGATTCCACATCTTTGAGCATCTCGTATCCGCTCCTCGGATGTTCTTTAATTAAAGAATATTCTATTTCCGTCAATGTTGTGGGCTTGGATAGTATTTCCGATGGCACGGATAATTTGCCGATGTCATGGATGGAACCAACCATCCGGATTCCGTCTATTTTCTCCTGCGGCAATTCCATTTCCAGAGCAATGGCGCGGGCCAGATCCGCCGACCGGATCTGGTGGCCGGCCGTATAGGGGTCTCTCATCTCCACAGCCGATACCATGACTTGAATCGTTGTGCCAACCGCGTTCCGGAGACTCTCCAATGTCTGTTTAAGTTTTTCCTCGGCCAGCCTGCGTTCGGTAATGTCGCGCGCCATGCCTCTGAAGCCTACAGGCTGCCTGTTTTTATCAATTAACAGATCGGACCAGGACTCAAAATATCTTTTTTGCCCGTTCTTCATGATGATCTCATAGGAAAAATTTCTATCGGGCTTCCCTGTCGTGAATATCTTTGAATAGATTCCCGAAGCTTTCTCCCACGAATCGGGACTCACGTACTTTCTGTAATTCATACCCATGAGTTCCTCACGGGAATAACCGGTTCTCTGCATAAAGGTTTCGTTGAAAAAAACGAGATTCCCTTTCAGATCGAGTTCAAAGTAAGCGTCATCAAGGCTCTCCAGAATGCCGCGGTACTTTATTTCGCTTTCCCGCAGGGCGTCTTCGGCCTGCCTGCGTTTGGTGATGTCTATGCCCACGCCGAAAAAGTAATCGAATTCTCCCGATTCCTTAAAAACCGGTTGTCCATACCATTCCACCAAAAGCTGACTGCCGTCTTTGGCCAGAATGTGATTCACGTTCAGAGTGGGCTTGTTATTCTGAATCAACTGCTCAAATATTTTTGAAAGACTCTCCCTTTCAACTTCCGGAACAAAGGTTGCCATATAGTTCCTGCCCTCAACATCGCCTTTGGTGTATCCAAGAGCAGACAGAAGCGCGTTATTCATCAGAATCGTTTCCCCCCTGGAATTAATGGCGACAAAGAATGTCGGGGAATGCTGAATAAGGGTCTGGTTGAAAGATTTTTCCTTTCGCAGTTCTTCCTCCGCCTTTTTGCGCAGGGTAATATCCCGCCCGACAGAAATCAGACCCGTGACCCTTCCATCATGGATTATGGGAGCTCCGCTGATTTCCACAATCTTGATGGTTCCGTCTTTGGCGACAAACTCATATAGCTCCGCCGGAATGGTTTCACCGTTTAAGACCCTGCTTATGTGGGCTACAGCCTTCTCATAAGATTCCGGGGTAAGGATATATGCCATATCTAAAACAGACCGGCCGACGAAATCCCGCGGCGTGTACCCCAAAATTTTTTCCACGCTGGGTGACACGGATAAAATATTAAGGCTGGTATCAATCGTATATATAACATCGGAGGCGTTCTCAAAACTCAGCCGGTATGTATCCTCCATGGCCGCGATTTTCCGGTTCGACGTCTCCAAATCCAGTACTTTCTTTTCGAGTTTGCCAAAGAGTGTTTCATTGTACCGGCGGAAGAATTCCATTTCCTCCCCCAGTGGTTTTACAGCCAGGGGTTTAGCCCCTTTTTTTTCCTCCAGCAGATCGATTATGATATTCATCAGGATTTCCGGGTCTTGAGGTTTGATAATGAACCGGTCCGCGCCAAGATCAAGCGCGAACTTTTCGTCTTTGGGCTCCGTGTAGGTTGCTGTGTAGAAGACAAACGGGATGTTTTTAAGTTTTTCGTCCAGTTTCCACTCTCGGCATAAAGCATAGCCGTCCATAACCGGCATCAGGATATCCGAAACAATAATGTCGGGCGGTTGAGCTTGGGCTTTATCCAGGGCGATTTTTCCATTTTCCGCCTCAATGACTTCCCAGCCCTTGCTTTGCATCAGATTTTTCAGCAGATACAGATTGGCACGGTTATCGTCAACGATCAGGCATTTTGTCATGACTAATCCTCTTCACTTAACAAACAATACGCGGATTTCTCTTTTTAGACTTTTCGTTAAACGCTTTTATAACCGTTTTTTGATTAAAGGCTCAAGCGTCCCTTAGTTCATACTGAAAATAAATATCTTTATCGCCTGAAGCCAGAGACCGGATTCTTTTGGCTGAAGATTTCTTTCCAAACATTTTCAGGGCCTGCTGAAAGTAACCCATCACAAGGTATTCAAAATAATTATTCTTAATGAGAAGTCCGGTGATTTTAACATGGGCGACGTTATCCACGAGGAGCGCTGTCGTGACGCCGCTGTCGAAATAAGTGGACCAGACTTTCGGCAGTATCGTCTCAACAAATTGCTTTAAATCCTTTGTGAGCATGAATGACCGATATGGACCGTCCGGCGCCAGAACCGCTTTGGCGCCCCCCTTCCCGAACTTTTCATACTGCATTTTGTCGTTGTTGAAGAATTCCCTGCACATCTCATCAAAACAAATGATTAATTTTTCTATAGGCATGGGGGTAATGGACATAATAACCGTGCCGAAATAACTGTCCTTCTTTGCCAGTTTGGCCATAAAGTCCGCCCATCTTTCTTCGCCAAAAGCCGCGATCATATTATTTTTCGTTACAACATAAGCAATGCCTTTCGCGTTCATATTTTTGATCTCCCTTAAGGTGTCCCTATCTTCAAGGCGCTGTATAGTTTCGCATCATTTGGCTGTTTTTTTTAAAAAGCTCAGCGGCACAGACTATCATAGTAATCATGGCATATTGCCTTGCCGTATTTATTTTCTATCTTATAGCAATTCATATCGCCAATCTTTTTATCCATGACTTGCGCGTTGACATCCTGGAATCCCCAGGGCGCCAGAGCTGCCATATCTCTTTCGGCCTTATCCGCCTCTTCCTTCAGAGCCTGGTACATCACGGCTGTATAATAGTCGTAATTGTTGAAAATGCCTATTTGCCCCCGATAAATCCTGAATTTGTATTTACATTTATAATGCCTGCCATTATCAACGATTAACTGATGATCGCCGGGCGGCAATTCAATGAGTTTCTCAAATTTGTTATCGGCATTATGGGTGGCCACCTTTTTCCCGTCGATCGTGTATTTGACGGTATCAAACGGGTCCGGAAAGACGAAGCCTCCATAATTGATGATTTTTAATCCATTCAACAAATTTTCATCGTGATATATTGTTTCGTGAGGCTTGGTATTCTTCGCGCAGGAAAGCGAAACTAACGTTAAAAACAAAACAAGGAAAAGTGCCGATACATTTTTTAGTTTGTTCATAATATTATCCTTGGGTGTTTGCAGTGAAATTCATTCTATTTTTAAATAACGCGCTTTTAACAATGACTGTTTGTAATCTAGCATAAAATTCATATTTTGAAAATTAAAGATTACATAAAGCTATCCGTGAGGCGCAGGCCTGAACAACCACGATAAAAAACCGCGTATCCACGTCATAATCATTCATTTATGGAAATATCATCCCGACCGCCTGCCAGGATAATGATAATATAGTTGTACCGGAGTGGGGTTTGCTAAGATTCTTTATTTTTCATCTGCTCAAGTCTTTGCAGGGCCTCCATGGCCTCATCGTGTCCCTGCCGCGCCGCCTCGTTATACCACACCTCGGCCGCGTCAAGATCCCTTTCAACGCCCCTGCCTTCTTCCAGTATCAAGCCAAAATGGTATTGCGCTTCGTCAATGCCCTGCTCCGCGGCCTTTAGAAACCATCGGGCGGCTTCATGATAATCCTGCAGTCCGCTGCTGTACATCAAACCGACATTATACTGGGACTCGGCGTGGCCCTGTACGGCCGCTTCGAGAAACCATTTAAGGGCCCTGGTAGAATCCTGTGGAACTCCCATGCCGTCTTTATACATACAGGCAAGATTATACTGAGCATAAACATTGCCCCGCCCCGCTGCCTCGGTATACCATTTAACGGCCTCCGCATAATTCCGCGGAACCCCCCTGCCGTTTTGAAGCATCAGGCCAAGATTATTCTGCGCATCGGCATTGCCCTGCCGGGCCGCCTCGCGATACCATTTAACAGCCTCCGCGTTGTCCCGCTGGACTCCCACGCCGCTTTGGTACCGCCAGCCTATATTATTCTGGGCCTCGGGATGACCCTGATGGGCGGCTTTTAAAAACCATTTTAAAGCCTCCGCGTTATCCTGCGGGACTCCCGCTCCGTTTTGGTATATCCAGCCCAACCGGTTTTGGGCATCGGCATGACCCTGCCCCGCCGCTTGCAGAAACCATTTTAAAGCCTCCGCGTCGTCCCGCGGGACTCCCACGCCGTTTTGGTACCTCCAGCCGATATTATTCTGTGCATCGGGATGACCCTGCCCCGCCGCCTGCAGAAACCATTTTAAAGCTTCCGCGTCGTCCTGCGGGACTCCAGTACCGTTTTGATATATCCAACCCAATCGATTCTGGGCGCCGGCATCACCACTCTGGGCCAGTGTCCTGTATAGTTTTATTTCCGACTCATTGCTCATTGTTCAAAACACATCCTTATCCGTCATTGCGGCGGGGTAAATTACCCTAAACAAGGTTGTTGAGATTTGTTAAGTTTTATCGATAAGAACTTCCTTGTGCGGGATAGAGTAAATGAACTATAGGAAACCCGTTTTTGTGTCAAGAAAATATTGACCGTAAAATGTACTGTAGTGAAGCCTGTTTATTACCGGTGAAATCTTGTATTTTCCTCAACTTTGAAGATTTGAGGACGGCAGGAAGTTATTCTTACCCTATCAGCCAAAGAAATTAAAATTAACAATTTGCATGTTTAAAATCGTTATCATTATTTCAGGAAAGATTATTTGTTTGAAAATATCAGCGGGGAGATGATTGATATCATGTAGCATGTCCTTCTGTAACAAGGCGCCCATGGATATTTATTATACAACTTTCTATGTTAAAACGGATACATTCTACCCACCACCCATTGAATAGCCCTGCTGCTTGATGAAAACAATCGCCCGCGGATGTCTGATGCCGTATGGAAACTCGATACAAAACACCCGGGACGAGGTAATAAAAAATACGCGGCCATATGCAAAAAAATACTTGCGGAAAAGCGCGGTTCATTAGATATTTCGCACAGGCGTCAATCCGAAAGGAAACCAGAATATGAAAATCGCCCTCATCATCCCAAGAAACAGCTCTGAAAACTCCAGAAGTTTTTATGATTTCAATTTCTATTCCTCTTTTCTTTTTTCAAAAAAATACATCTCATATCTTGTGGCAATACCCACACTGGCATCATTGACCCCGCCTCAACATGAAATCAGGGTTTTTGATGAAAATATCGAGGAGATCGACTATTCATGGGACGCCGACCTTGCCGGCATCAGCGTGAGGACCATGTTCGCCAAAAGGGCGTACGCCATAGCACAGAAGTACAGAGATCTTGGCGTTAATACCGTTCTCGGTGGAATTCATCCTTCCATGTGTCCTGATGAGGCTCTGAGTCATTGTGACAGCATCGTCATTGGCGAGGCTGAAGACGTATGGGCACAATTGCTCAAGGATGCGGAAGGAGGTCATTTAAAAAAAATCTACAAATCCGGATCATTCAGCGATATGAGCCGGTCTCCCGCGATTTACAGGAAGAATCTTTCGCGCAACATGTATTTTCAGGATATTCTTCAGACCACAAAAGGGTGTCCCTTTCACTGCGAGTTCTGTTCCGTCTACGCGTTTGACGGCCAGAAAAACAGGCATAAAACCGTTGATCAGGTCATTCAGGAGATTGCCGACATCAACAGCACCGGTTCCAAATACAAGTCGAAGAAAGCCATTTTTATCGCCGATGACAACATTATTACCAACCGGAAATTCGCCCGGGATCTTTTCTTGGCCATAAAGCCCCATAACATCAACTGGATGTGTCAGGCGTCTATCGACATTTCCAAAGAAGACGACCTGTTGGCCCTCATGAGGGATAGCGGGTGCGGGGCGATTTTCATTGGCTTCGAGTCCATTTCGGTGGATAACCTGAAGGCCATGCATAAAGATGTTAATCAGCGCTATGATTATGAAGAGGCAATCAGGAAGATTCAATCCTATGGTATGCTGGTTCACAGCTCATTTATAGTGGGCTACGATTACGATTCGGAAAAGACATTCGATGAGCTTATCGCTTTTATCGATAAGACAAATCTCCTCATGCCCCTCATCAACATCCTTACCCCCTTTCCGGGAACAGAGTTGTTCAGCCGTCTTGAGAAAGAAGGCCGGATTCTCCACAAGGACTGGAATAAATATGACACTCAGAATGTTGTCTTTTCTCCCCGCTTCCAGACGCCTGAAGAACTCACCGCGGGGTTCAGAAGAATTGTCCGGGAGGTGTACTCCTTCGATGCCATCTGGAAAAAACTAAATTACTACTGGGATATAGATTTCTGGAAACGTTCAAATGAATTAGATCCGGTAAAATTCAGATACCGCGTCCTGTTTGCCCTTCGCCTCAGTATCATGCTGTTTTCCCGTAATATCGGACGGTCAAGGTTCATCATGAAATTATTGCCCAGAATTTTTAATAAGCGGGTGAGAATATCCTCTGTCCTGTCGATGATGGCTTACAATGATTTTGCCGCTCATCTGAATGACACTCCTGATTAGCAAGGGATATTTGGGCAACAGGCTGTTTTAGAACCAACTTGACAAAGTATGGATGGCGTCAGGCCCGGTTTATCTCTATTTCGCACGTAAGCCCATAGCCTTTTTCGCGAAACAATCTCAGGCAGGCATCCACTACATCGGCGTCGTAAAAGGTTCCCCTGTTTTGTTCGATTTCTTCAAGCGCCGCTTCGATACCCAGCGACGCGCGATAAGGGCGGTGCGAAGACATGGCTTCCACGACATCCGCGACGGCCAGAATCCTGGCCTCCAGAATAATATTTTCTCCTTTAAGCATTCGCGGATAACCCGATCCGTCCATCCGCTCATGGTGCTCAAAGACAATCCTCGCGACAGGCCAGGGGAATTCGATATCTTTTAATATATCATGTCCCGCCTGGGCATGGGTTTTGATAAGACTGAATTCCAAAGCCGTCAGTTCAGACGGCTTACTCAAAATTTCGGACGGAACGGATATTTTTCCCAAATCGTGGATGATGGCCGCCAGACGCAGGCCCTCCATACGATCATTGGAAAGCCCCATTTCCGCGGCAATGCTAAGCGCGAGATCCCCTGCCTGGCGCTGATGACCGGCCGTGTAGGGGTCTCTGGTTTCAACGATAGCGGCTATCGCCCGGACGGTGCCCGTAAGGGCGTGTCTCAACCGCTCAACACTTTCTTTCCTCTGGGTTACGTCCTCAATAACACCCTCATACAGAATACGGCCTTTATCATCGCGCACCGCCTGCATCGTCCCGGACACCCAGATAATACTGTCGTCCTTTCTTCGGAACCGGACTTCAGAGCTTCTCACAAAACCCTGTTTCTCCATTATCCTGATGAACTCCGCGCGTACTTCAGCATCGGCATAGACCTGCGAAGCGATATCGGTTACGGCGGTGATAAGGTTTTGAGGCGAATCGTATCCAAGTATTCGCGCCATGGACTGATTGGCAAGGATAAATCTTCCTTCAGGCGTCGACTGGTAAATGCCTTCCTGGGCATTTTCAAAGATGTGACGGTATCTTTCTTCCGCCTGCTTGCGCTCGGTGATGTTCAGCAAAATCCCGTTAAAGATCAGTTGATCTTCGCGGCGAATCGGCGTGGAAAGTCCCTGAAACCAGACCATCTCGCCGGTCTTTGTGGCGAAGAACCTGCCTTCAAAATTCCAGGGAATTTCTTTTTCCACCGCGTCCTGAATGGAGGAAAGAAACCGGTCCCGGTCTTCTTCATGAATGCGGGAAACAAAGAATGAGAAAAAATCCGTCAAGTCCGGATTCTCATCAAAATACTGCGTCATGCGTTTACGGATATAGGTCACTCCGCACTCGCCGTTGTCTTTCGCGTAGAACTGAAAAACAGTTCCGGGCAGGTTTTCGGTGATGCCGAGCAACCGCTCTTCCTGCTCCCGCAGGATCATTTCCGTCCGCTTGCGTTCGGTGATATCGTGAAGATTTATAATCACCGCGTCAAATACATCGCCCTCTTTCAGAGGGCTGGCAACAACTTCAAAAGTACGCCAGCTTCCATCCTTTTTACGGGCCCGCGCTTCACCCCGCTGAACCGGGGCATTTTCACTTCCAAACAATGTATTGAACGCGTTAATCACGATATTCAGGTCATCGGGATGAATATTTTCAAATACCTTGCTGCCGATTCTTTCCTCAACGTTGAATCCCATAATTTCCGCCGCAGCGGGGTTTTCATAGATAATGTTACCTTCCCGGTTCACCAGAAGAATAATATCGGATGATTGCTCCGCGAGAGTCCTGAATTTATGTTCTTCGCCGCGCTTATTCTTTATTTTACTTTTCCTTAATGCCATGACCGCTGTCAGATAAATAATGCGATTTATGTTTCTGTCCGGTTATTTCGACTAGAGATAAAAATATATGAAGAATGATACTGTGTCAAAGAATAAAACAATAAAGCCATGTGATTTTTAAATGTTTACTAAAATTAATTAATAAAATTTTAATAATTTAATTTGTAAGCAGGCGACTATCTATGCATTCCGCGCATAATTTAAATTGTAACTGTTACAAGATAATAATAATTACAGACAAAAATCAACACTCGATCATGATGATTCCTATCAACAAGAGTGTGGAAATGGTTGTTGATAAGTCTGTTGATAAATTATCTAACTTATAGAAAAAATAGCAATTATTAGCAAAATGCCCAAACCTTGCGCATTGTAATATTCATAATGATATTAATAATTTACATAATAACTCCCGTCATTCCCAGTGTTTTCAACGGTTTTATTGAATAAATACCGCGGGGAAATCCTCTCATTAAAGAGATGCCAAAAAATTAAGACCGTTTATTTTATATATTGTCATTGACATTCATGAGGAGCGGCTGTACATTAAAAGTGAAGAGATGCTGCAATGCCCGAACGATGTGAATAAAAGTTACACATTTCAACGAGAGGTAATAAAAAAACATCTTTAAGGTGTTGGAGATCACGCGTACTGCTTTAAGAGCGGTTATAATAATGAGCTGACTACAGCTTATAAACAAACATATGCATTGCAGGTCTCTTCCGCAGTTAAACCCTGCAAACGGGATAATGCTTTGCTCATAAAGGAGTCCATTCTACGGGACGTTAACGCAAAAGAAAGATAGGGGTCTTCGTGTTAATCCTCCTAGCCAAAGGCCAGGTTTAAAATGTGGGACTCCGAAAAGTTCAAAGAGCAATAGCATATCTTGTTATCCCCTCGCTTTTTTTGCGGGGGGTTTTTTGTTGCAAAAACGTGACCTGACCAATCCGATCGTAGGTTAAATTTTCATACCCGGCATATTCAGCGATGCCGTATTGCCTCCGTCCACAGGCAGCGCCTGTCCCGTGATAAAGCTCGCGTCATCGCTTGCCAGAAAACAAATAGCCCGGGCCACTTCTTCCGGACGGCCGTAGCGTCTCAATTCGCATCGGCTTCCCAGTTTTTCCTCTTTCCCTTTTTCGCGGGCCAAATCAAAAATGGGACGGGTCATTCCCGTTTCGATTAATCCCGGACATACGGCATTGACCCGGATGTTAAAGGCTCCCAAATCGCAGGCCGCTGTCTTAGTACAATTAATTAATGCGGCTTTACTGGCGCTGTAGGCGTTCAAACCCGCGCCGGCCCGTATTCCGGCCACGGAAGCCGTGTTAACAATCGCGCCCGACTTTTGCTCCCGCATGTATTTGGCGGCATGTTTGACGGCATAAACCGCGCCAAGAACATTGACCGCGTAAACCTTTAGCCAATCAGTGCCATCTTCCTGATCCAGTCCTAAAAACTGTCCCGTTATCCCGGCATTGTTGCAGACAATGTCGATCATGCCGTAAGTTTCCACCGTAAGGTTTATCAAATCCTCAACATCGTTTTCACAGGAGACATCCGCCTTTCTGCCGGCAACCACTCCGCCTTCTTTTTTTACAAGCTCGATGGTTTCATCCAATCCCATCTCATTAACATCCGTTATAATAAGCTTCGCGCCTTCCTGAGCGAAAAGTATTGCCGCGGCTCTGCCGATACCGTCCGCGGCTCCGGTTATAAGGGCGATTTTTCCATCCAATCGCCCGACTCTGTTTTTTTTCATGAACAAGTCAACTCCTGTATCAATTTATTCTGAATAATTTACCGCTATCCTGATTGCCGCCACCTGACACGATACCTGTTTTAGCGTCGCCAAAAATATTTTTCAACTCACAGAGGCAACCTTCGCAAAACTTCTCCCCAGAAGTTTTTCCCTGACCCTGATATCCGCAAACATCCCTTCCATTCTGCGCTTGATAAAGCCGTAGTCGTACTGATGATCGCTTCCATGAAAACCATAGGGTCCGTCGGTGCCGAAGAAAAGCCTGTCCGCGCCGAACATCTCCACAGCCTTCTTCGTCGCGCGCTCTGAGGTATAGCTTGTCTGGGAAAGATCCATGTAAACATTCTCCAGAGGCTTGATCTTTTTCCAAGTGTCTCCATATTGCGGGAAACCGGCATGGGCCAGGATGAGTTTAAGATCCGGTACTTTTTTCAAGAGCGCCTCGAAATTGCCCTCTTCTCCGAATCCGGCATGAATGAGAAGCGGTTTGCCTGTTTTAGCCAGCCTTTGGGCAACCGGGGCGAGTTCCACCGGGGTAAAGTGATGCCAGAAAGGATGCGCCTTGACGCCGATGAAGCCTTTCGCGTCTTTGTACTTTTCAAATTCCTCGATTTGATTCTTTTTGCCCCGCGGATTTACAAATATCCAGCCCAGGAATTTATCCGGGTGTTTGCTGACGGTGTTGAATACCTTTTCATTGTCCGGGTCTGTGGTAATGGCATGCGGCGTTCCCAGAACCTTGACCTCATTTTTTTCGGTGAAGTTAGAAATCAGGGCTTTTCCCAAGCCACGGGAAAAGGAATGCTCCAGAAGAACCTGAAGCGCGCCGATCAAAAACTGGGGCGGTTCCGCGAAAGGTCCTATCATGCTGCCCATAAGCGCGACCTTGTCGATGCCGGCTTTTTGCATTTCACTGATCAAGCGGTCAACCGTATGAACCCTTTCTTCCAGATGATAGTGGCAATCGATAATCATATCTTACCTGCCTTTTCCTGTTCAAGACGCTTGAGTTCCTTTTTCATGACCTTGCCGGTGGGGTTCCTTGGAAAATCCTTTACCAGCTCTATTGTTGAAGGCGTTTTATAGCGCGCGAGCTTATCTTTGAGATATTCTTTGAGCTCTTCATACGTGAGGGTCTGATTTTCATGCAGAATAATATAGGCTTTAACCTGCTCGGTAAGCGCCGGATCCGGAATACCGATAACCGCGACGTCCCTGATCTTGGGGTGGGTTTCAATTGCCATCTCGACTTCACGGGGATAGATGTTTTCTCCGCCGCGGTTGATCATTTCTTTTTTGCGGTCAACAATATATATAAATCCTTCGTCATCCATGTAGCCCATATCTCCGGTATGCAGCCATCCATCCTTGATCGTTTCCTTTGTCGCTTCGGGCTGATTAAAATAGCAGATCATGACCTGATCTCCCTTGATGCAGATTTCGCCCGGCGAGCCTACAGCCATTTCACGATGATTGTCATCCATAATCTTCACTTCGTTGCCCGGCATCGCCACGCCCACGGATCCCGGCTTTCGTTTCGCCAGAAGCGGATTGACGGTGGACATGCCGTGAGACTCGGAGAGGCCGTATCCCTCTATGATTTCCGTATTGAACTTGTCTTTGAAGGTGTTGATAATGTCGACGGGCATGGGTGCCGCGCCGCTAAACGCGTACCTTAGTTTCAGCCGCGAACGATCGATTTTTTCCGGATCGACCGTGAAGAGCACAAAGGCATACAATGCCGGAACACCCATAACAATGGTGACTCCGTAATCCAGGATGGGCTCCCAGAAATCGTTAGGCGATGGTCCCTTCCGCAGACAGATGGTCTGACCGCCAAAGATAATCGGATACGTCCAGACGCAGATCGGGTTCACATGAAAATAGGGCAGGACCATGAGCATCACGTCTCCTTCATTGCAGCAGTTCATGCTTGCCTGACTTTTACACAGAGCCAACTGCCCGGCATTCTTAAGCAGGATTCCTTTGGGACGTCCGGTAGTTCCCGAAGAGTAAAGCAGAAGGAAGGGATCATCGGGCTTTTGAGGGACCAGGGCTTCGTCATCCGGATAATTTTTCATAATGTCCGCGAGGGTGGCATCCACCGTCTTGAAGGTGTGCTCGATGCCGGTGGCGACTTCGACGACCATGGGCTTATGGTTTGCCTGCTCAAAGCCTGCGGCAAAGGGCTTCATAAATTCGCTTCCCACGAATACAATTTTCGGTTTTGAATCATCGAGGAGATAGGCAATCTCCGGCCCCTGAAGCATGAAATTGATGGCTCCGGAAATGGCCCCGATTTTCTGGATGCCGAACATAATATATAAATTCTCGGGGGAGTTCAACACCAGAAAGGAGACGAAGTCGCCCTTTTTGATGCCCCTGCCTGTTAAAAAGTTTGCCACTTTGTTGGCGCGTTCATTGATCTGCCGATACGTGATAGTCTGGTCGTAAAAATACAGAAAGGGCTTGTCCGGTATTTCGGCGGCACGGGTCACAATCATTTCAGCAAGACTGTCAAATTCAAATTTTTTCCCCTTTAGTACAGAAACCTGATCCAGCGGCCACGTTTCGATAGTGATTTTTTTCCCGCCGGTATATTGATTTGTCGCTTCAATACCCATACATTTTCTCCTTTCATATTCACGAATATATTCTTCGAATTAAAATCTCATCGATAATAATTTTCATCGTGACCCGATAAATAATGGCCCTGAGAATCCCCGGCTATTATTTACCGTTAACGCTTTCCTTATTTCGTGAGCGTGCCGGGTTTCAGCTCTTCTATTCCCGCGAGATACTTCACCAGATGCATTCTGAGCTTGATGTCATACTGCGCGGTGATGGCGATCTGCTCCATGATGGGAGACCCTCCGCCGTGATAATTGCCGTAGTTCATGGAGCCGCTTCCCGACGAGCAGGCGAAGTCGATGAGAAGGAGCCAGAACCTGATTTGTTCTTCGATGGGAATCTTTGGATTACGGGTTAAATATTTTTCGAGCAGCGCCCTGGTCTCGGGATTGGCAAGGTCCCCTTCATAGGGAAACGTCGCGGGCATGCCCCCCGCGATGTTGCAGATAATTTCCTGCTCATGAAAGACAGCCTCGCCGGTCAGGCATCTGCCGACATTGGCATAAATGGAATTGGGAATATAACTGCCCGGACCGTAGGGCATGGGGCCAAGACCCGGCACATAGATCTCCGGTTTGCCCAGATCGGATGCCGTGTATCCCGCCGCGTAGCCAAGTTCGCTTACTTTGATAATCTCGGAGAGCAGCTCTCTCACGTGAGGCGCCTTCCGGATGCCGTTGATCTCGGCCGCTTGAGCGGCAATTCCCAGAAGCACATCCCCGATGGCGGGCTTGCATCCCGAATAGCTGTGACGATGGAACAGCGCGAACAAAAGCGCGCAGGCTCCCGCGTGCATCTCTTCGCCGCAGAGGAAGACGCGTTCCCACGGGATGAACGCGTTATCGAATATAATATAGGAATCCGTGTACCCGCCTTCAAACCCGCGTTTGTAGATCTGGCGCTCCCGGCTCTGGTGAACATGCACGACCTGTTTGACCCCTTCATGGTCGGCAGGAACGGCAAAGGCAACGGCGTACTCTTTTTCATCCGGGCCGATGGCGCGGGTGGGAACCACCATGATCTCGTCCGCGATCGACGCCTCCGAGATATGAACCTTGCAGCCGCGCACCACGATTCCGTCTTTCTTTTTTTCCACAACGTGAAGATACGCGTCCGGGTCTGTCTGCTCGGCGGGTCTTTTTAACCGCTCGCCCTTCACATCTGTTTGAGCGCTTGAGCCCACAAGATCGTTTCTCTGGAAATTCTCAAGCCATTTGATAAAATTCTTGTGATATTCCGTTTTGCCGTTGTTCTGCTTGTCCGCTTCAAAGGAAACCGCGTTAACCGCGTTTAGGGCATCCACGCCCATGCATCGCTGGATGCACAAACCCACCTTGCGGCACAGGGCCCGGGTCATGTCCTGTTTCTTGTGCAAATCCGCGGGGGACTGGTGCACATGGCAAAACCGGTTGATCGTTTCTCCCGTCAGGTGGGAAGTTGCCGTGCACAGGTCTTTGAGCTCCGGATCCGTCACGGCGTCAAAGGTGACTCCCATGACATTGAGCGCCTTTTCCTGGGCGGCGTCGGTACGGTCGATTTTGCTGCCGTTGAAGTACAGATTGCGGCGCATTTTCTTCAGGCCTTCATAATATTGTTCTTTTGTTCTCATGGTTTCCTCCTGATCATTGTTGTTGAAGACTCCGCAAGCTGCGCGTGGTTATCGATTCGGCAATTGTTTTCAACAGGCTTTTGCCTGTACTTGCGGGGATTGGTTTTTTCGGGATTTGCTATCGGGTTTTCCGGGATACAGACAAGCCCCGATAAAAGATTTGAAATAAACCGGTTTAAGCATAAGAGGCTATTCAAATATTTTTTGTTGTTAATCATGCTATAATAATGACACATATTTTACTTTTGTCAATATTTATTTATAGCCAGTTATTATTAATACAAAAAAGACAACTCATATTTCTATCATTCTATGTATTGATAAAGCCCGTTGCAAACGGTAGCCGCCGGCACTTATAAATATTTTAATGAAAGTCTAATGAAATAATCGATTTGAATAGGTGATAAACCGTTGTTATAAGGCTTGCCTGTTTTTCCGGCCTCACGCGGGAGGGCGCGGAAACACCGCAAGTTTTGGATGCCGCGGTTATCAGACCCGCGGCATCCCATAAGGTGTTTATAGAAGTTTCAGGTTATTTATTGGAAGCTTTTTTTCGTTTGGGAGCGGTATCCTTCGCGTCCCTCAGGGTTTCGGAAATCAGACTCTTTATGATATCCGCGTTATTCAAACTCAGATTCATGGAAAGTTGTTTCGGCTGCGTTCTGATTCCCGCGAGGATCGCGTCAATCATCGGATCGGCAAAGGCCACAAGATCGGATGGGCTGCCCAGTAGCAGTTTCCTGGTGCAGAGATGCTCGATAGACCCGAGGATCATGGATCTGATCAGGAACGGATCGGTGTCTTCTTTGAATGTGCCGTCATCAATCCCTTCCTTGATGCAGTTTAAAAGGATTCGCGCGACCTTGCGGATCATTTGATAGGCGTTTGTTTTGACAAAATTCCGGTTGGACTTCAATTGCAGAATGACAATCGATGAATAAAGAGGATTCTGCTCATAGAGCGTCATGTAGCCCTGAACAATAGCGCGGATTTTTGCCTCGGCCCCTCTAAGATAAGGAATAACACCCTCCAGAAGCCTGATGGGTTCTTTGGTATATTTTTCCGGAATCGCGAAGAGCATATCCTCCTTTGTCTTAAAATATTCATATAAGACGGGAGTGGAAACACCCGCTTCCTTGCTGATATCCGACACGTTAACTTCGGAAAAAGCTTTTTCCGCGAATACCTTCATGGCGGCGTCTATAATATTATCTCTCCTTGCTTCCATGATATCGTTCTTGGCCATGTATCCTCCATGTTCATATTTTAATGTATGAGGCGCAACGATGCATTAACCCTCGGGGAGTATTTTTGCCATTGACCACTTAAATTGTCAATGGCAATTTGAATCGGTGGTGTCTTTGAAACCTTTGTGGAGCTTTATTTTTTCCGTTTTCGAACTCCCACCCGGCCTGAAAAATCTTAAAGAATCAACGGCACAGCCCATTTTCGTGAGCCCACTGGAGCGCCCGGCATAAGCCCCGTGCGCACGCTTTTTGAGCGTAATCGCAGCCGAGTTCCTTGTCGCCGTGCTGCAGATAAACGCCGGCCATGTTGTTGTAGGCTGTGTAATAAGCGGGATTGAGGCGGATGGTCTGCTTGAAATCTTCAATGGCCCTTTGATACTGACCAATATTGGTGAAATCAACTCCCCGGTTGTAGTAGGCATCGGCATAATCTCCTTCAACAGAGACTGCTTTGCTGAAATCCTCTATCGCCTGCTGGTACTGCCCGAGTTTATTGTAAACAACTCCCCGGTTATAGTAGGCCATGGCGCAATCCGGCTTTAGGCGGATGGCCTCGCTGTCATGATAAATGGCCTCTTCGCTTTTTCCTTCATTCATCAGGGTCTCACTCAAACTGTAATGCGCCAGATAGTTATCTTTCGTTACCCTCAGGGCATGGCTAAACAAAGAGCCCGAGTCGCTCCAGTAACCGCATTGCTGCCAGGTTAAAATTGTAAGGATAAGAAGAAAAATTATTCCCGCCGGAAATAAAATCATTTTGCGCGCCTCTTCACGTTTTATCAAAGACGGAATGCCCCAGGCAAGCATGACGGCAATGCCGATGGAAGGCAGATAATGATAACGGTCGGCATAAGCGAAGTCTCCCACCTGAATGATCCCGATCACCGGCCCCAGTGTTATTATAAACCATAACCAGCCCGTAAATAAAAAGGGCAAACGCTTCACCATCAAAATAACAGCGGCGCTGATAGCGATTATCGCGATGATCGCTATGATCATCTGCCAGAGGGGCAGTTGACCGGAGTAAGGATAAAACACGGCCATATCATACGGCCAGACAGTTTTCGCGAGATATGTTCCAAAAGAAACTATCGCGTTCATGATGCGCGATTCCAGGCCATGCTGCCAGCGAATCGTGCGCGTTTTAGGCTGGGCATAAATGGTGAGGATGGAAAATATTGCGGATAAAATAAAAAAAGGGATTTTCTCCCAAAGCTGCCATACAGGAATGATTCCCGCGATTTTCGATTCCGGTAATTTTTGTATTTGAGTCTGGGGCATATTTTCTTTGGTCGCGTTTAGTTTTCCCTTGTTCTTCTTTTTCTCTTTATTTGCGGAAACGGGTTTATCGCATGTTTGTGCGATTGCTGTTTTTCGCGACTCAAGTCGATTCAGCGGCCAGTAATCAAGAAGCAGCAAAATCAGCGGCAGCGTAACCACCATAGGCTTGCTCATCAGCGCCAAAACAAAAGAAATCACAACCGGCAGATATCTTTTTATGATTGGCTTTTCCGTGTAATAAACATACAGACACAACGTCAACATCCAGAAAAACGCGCTTAAAACGTCTTTGCGTTCGGATATCCAAGCGACCGATTCTACATGAAACGGGTGAAGCGCGAAGAGCGCGGCGACAAGGGCACTGCGCCAGATGGCTCCTGTCATGCGGCAAAAAAGCCAGAATAAAAGCAGAGTGCTCAGTATATGCAGAATAAGATTGGTGACATGGTAACCTCCGGCACTTGCGCCATAGAGCTGATTATCGAGCATGAGGGAGAGCCAGGTCAGGGGATGCCAGAACTCGGCATAGGTTGTGGAAAAGGCCCAGCGCAAACCATCCAGTGTTATTCCGGATTGGACGTGATCGTTTTCTATAACGTAAGTATAATCATCTAAATTGACGAAACCACAAAGATTTACCTGCCAGTAAACCGCAAGTGTGACAACCGTTAAAATAATATAAACGATGAGCTTTTGTTTTGTGAGACGATTATCAACCTTGTTGATCATAGCCGGTTTCATTTCCTTTGATCAGGCACGTCAGACTTCCCCTTAAAACAGATACCGCGATGATCTTTTGTCAGGACGGATTCTACAAGGACATAAACCTCTGTACCTGATTTCTCCCCAGCTCTTTGGCCTTGTAAAGGGCGCGGTCGGCCATGTCAATCAACGTGTTGGGGCTCATCCCCGGCTGCGGAATCATCGAGGCAATGCCGATACTGACGGTGACATACGAGGCGGCGCGGGAATAGGAATGGGGTAAATTCTCCAGTTCGACACTTTTACGGATATTTTCCGCGACCCGATAAGCGCTCTCCCCGGAGATATCGGAAAACAGAACAATAAATTCCTCGCCCCCGTAACGGGCGCATACGTCGTGGGGACGGTGGACGCTCCCCCGGATGACGGCGGCAATCTTCTGGAGGCAGACATCTCCCTCGTGGTGTCCGTAATGATCATTATAAGCTTTGAAATCATCCACATCCAGAAAGAGGATGGAAAGCGGCGTCTGGCTCCGCACGCACATCCGCCATTCCCGCTCAAGCAACGCGTCAAAATGACGCCTGTTGGCAAGCCCCGTGAGGACATCCAGAGAGGACAATTGCTCAAACTCCGCCCTCGCCTTCTCCAGACCGATCTTTTCGATCTCCTTGAGAAGATTGCGAAGATAATTCCGGCGCAGATCGCTTTCCATCTGGTAATTGGCAATCAGGCTGATGATAATGGCGGAAAACAGGACGACGCTGCTGTTGATCATCACCGGAGGCGGCATGGGTGTGATGCGGGATACTGTCAGAACATAAAGCAGAAATGTCAGCCACGAAACCCAGAAAGCATGCCAGAACCTCAGACGAACGATGATGTTTCCAAACATGACAATAAGAATGATGCCCGTATGATAGTGCACGACATTGGGATGATGGCTCAACTCCAGCATGAAAATAATGCTGGCCGAAGTCAGGATGACGAGGAAATCCACAAATACATCGAGGAACCGGGCAAAAGCGCGCGAGCGCATAAGGATCAGGACCAGAATCATGGCGGGGGTGACAATCCATAACCGGATCTTCCACGCCGTAAGATAAACATCGGGGAGCATCTCTTTGTCCGTAAAGAGGAACAGGTTGTAGATAAAAACGGCGATGATTCCCATGATCAGGAAGCGGGACTTGCGCAGATTCAGAGTGTCGGTGAGGAAGCGCCTCTCGAGCCCGCGGGTGAAGATCAGGAGCGGAAATCCTTTTTCCATGGAATTCTGGATGTCGGTCTCCAGTTCCAGAAGGTCATCGCGCTGCTTGAAGGCTTCCGTCTCTTGGGTCATTACTTATATCTCCGGTAAATCTCAGGACACCGCAACAACAATCGCGGGCTTTATCCGCTCTTATGTTGGAAGGTGTCATTTCGCTTCACTTACTGAAGTCAGCTTTATTCTAGCATACTTTGCTAGAATATTTGTAAAATCATACAAAGAAGCAACGGATAAGTCAACCGGACAGATTATGTTGACGCATTTGTCATAAAAACAAAAAGGGCGCGGAATATCCGCGCCCTTTTTTCTGAATTAAGTTCGGCCGAGTCAAAATGGCCCGACCGCTCATATTGCATCCCCCTCTTTTCTAAAGAGGGGTGAGGAGAGATTTTTTTCTAAAATCCCTCTTGCTCTCCCTTTAGAAAAGGGAGAAAATAATGTCAAGTTCGGTCGAGTCTTTTCGACTCGACCGAACTTGACATAAGGCCATATCTAATCCGCGACCTTAAGGATGATCTTTCCTATATGCGTACTGCTTTCCATAAGCCTGTGCGCATCACCGGCCGAGGCAAGCGGGAAAACCTTGTGTACCAGCGGGCCGCAGCGTCCCGCATCCAGCGCCGGCCACACAAATTCCTTGAGCTCACTCGCGATCCTACCTTTCTCGGCTGTTGTGCGCGGCCGCATCATGGAACCGGTTATGACCAGACGGTGAGACATCACGAGCATGAGATCGATCTCAACCCGTGAGCCTTGAGTAACAGAGATTTGAATCAGGCGCCCGTCCATGGCTAGGCAGGCAAGATTGCGCTGCGTGTTCGGAGTGCCTGCTATATCAAGCACCACGTCAACGCCCTTTGCTCCGACAATCGCTCTAAGCGCTTCAGCAAAATCACTCTCACGAAAGTTAAAGGCTGCCGCCGCGCCGAGCTTAAGACACGCGTCACACTTTTCCTTGCTCCCCTCTGTTACATAGACAACACCGCCGAATTCAAGCGCGAGCTTCATAGCCGTTATGCCTATGCCGCCCGCGCCACCGTGCACGAGCAACGACTCGCCTCTCTTGAACTTTCCTATCTGAAAAAGGTTTGCCCACACGGTGAAGTATGTTTCGGGAAGCGCCGCCGCCCGAATCGCGTCGTAACCTTTCGGCCATGGCAGACACTGCGGCGACGGGACAACGCAATATTCGGCATAGCCGCCGCCATTGGTTAACGCGCAAACCATATCGCCTGTTTTTACTGAATCTACATCCCGGCCCACAGCCGCGACAACGCCCGCCACATCCAGGCCAAGCACCGGATTTACCCCGGGAGGCAGGGGATACAGGCCCATGCGCTGCAGGACATCCGGGTAATTCACGCCCGCGGCCATGACACGAATGAGAACCTCATTATCCCCGGGTTGCGGCACCATTCCGGTCGCGATTTGCATGACTTCTGGCCCGCCCGGTTTTTGTGTTTCAATATAATTCATTTGTTTGGGAATCATTAGGGTTTATCCTCTTTTTAGCGTATAGGCCTGAGTATATAAAAATACGGAGACAACAGCAACCTGTTATCCCGGAATATTTCAAGTCGTGGATGCCGCCAAAAGCTATGATGCAGGCGCGGTTCATCATGTCAGACGGCTTTCATTGCTTTTTCCACTCCAGCCTTCATGTCCGCGGCGTTCATCACAGGCGTCATCTCGACCAATGCATTGAGGCCCATGAAAAAGGGTTCGACGGCAATAGGGATGGACGATGGATCCTTCAGGTCGAAGACAAAAATCGCCGTTCGCCGTCCGTTTTTAGGCAGAAAATAGGAGGCTTCAGGCTTCATTTTTTCCACAAACTCCATCATGGTCTTGGACAGAGAGCCTTCCTTCAACGCTTTGTTACCTGCCTCGACAGGTATGGATACTTTCATCATTACACGCATAGGAAATCTCCTTTTTCAATAAGGTGTTTTTTGATTTTTTGATTTTAACATATGGTGCAAATCAGCCGTCAACAACATGAATTAAATAGGGGTAAACTGGCAGGTCTAAACTCTTGAATCTTCCTGTGGAGTTCAGTCGAGTCAAAAAGAATCGACCGGATAAAAGGTGTTTCTGGATTGCCCGGTCAAGCCGGGCAATGACAACGTGGCAGGGTTATCCCTCCCCCGCCGCTTCGCGGCACCCCCTCCAAAGAGGGACACTAGAGGAATTTAATTACACAAATAAAAAAGGGCGCGGGAGAACCGCGCCCTTTCTCCATAAAATATGGTTTATTATTCTAAGTTGAGAAGGCTTCGTCAGTAATTTCCAGCGGGCTCTTATCGGCTTCTTTAATAGCTTCGCAGCGCGCCTTCACGGTCGTGAGGATTTCATTGGCGAAGAATTTCGCGGACGCGATTCTGCCGCTGTAGAATGCCGCCTCCGAATCGCTTTTCTGCAGGCCTTTCTTTTTCTCAGGCGAATCGGCGCCCTTAGCCTTATAGATGGCTTCTAGCTTTTCAGAGGCTATAGCGCCCGCGTCAAGCAAAAAGTGCCCGACAATCACGTCACCGAAGAGTTCCAGGAATTTGCAGGCATTGAGAACGGGAAGCAGAAAATCTCCCGCTTTGCCGGCTTTGGCAAAAAACATGGTCAATTCCAGACAGGCATTGGATGCCTCTTCCATAAGCGCCGCGGCCCGGCCAAGTTCAGCATGGGTTTTCATCTTTGAGTAGGTTGCCTGAATCATGGCGGCCAGATTCATGATGTTCGCGCCCTTTCGCTGGCCGAGCTTCCGGCCGACAAGGTCAAGGGCCTGAATGCCGTTGGTTCCTTCATAGATGGTGGCGATCTTTTCATCCCGCAGGTACTGCTCCACGGGATATTCCTGACAATATCCATAGCCGCCGTAGACATCCATCGCCATGGAGCAGATCAGGAGCCCCTTGTCCGTCGAGTAGGCTTTGACAACCGGCGTCATCAGGTCAAGAAAACCTTCCCATTTGGCCTTCTCTTCATCGGTTTTGGCCACTCTGGACATATCGATGCAGTAAGCGGTAAAGTAACACATGCTGCGGATGCCTTCGATATGGGATTTCATCCACAGTAGTTTTCTGCGGATGTCGGGGTGGTTGATGATGGCAACGCCTTTAGCCTCGGGATTTCTCATCTCCAGAATGGAGGGACTCTGGACGCGCTCCTTGGCGTAAGCCACGGCGTGCTCATATGCCGCCGAACCCAGATCAAGACCCTGCATGCCCGTTCCCAGCCTCGCTTCGTTCATCATCTGGAACATGACCTTGATGCCTTCGCGTTCATTGCCCAGCAGTTCGCCTATGCACTTTCCGTCTTCGCCGAAGTTCAGCGTCGCGGTGGCCGATCCCTTGATTCCCATCTTGTGTTCGATGCCGCCGGTATTGACGTCGTTGAACGTTCCGATGGAACCGTCGTCGTTTACCGTATATTTGGGAACGATAAAAATGGAGATGCCCTTGGTTCCGGGAGGGTCGCCCTCGATGCGTGCCAGCACCGGATGAATGATGTTGGGGGTCAGATCATGATCGCCCGAGGAAATAAAGCACTTGGTTCCGGTGATCAGGTATTTTCCGTCGGGGAGGCGTTTGGCTGTTGTTCTGAGCGCGCCGACGTCGCTGCCCGCGCCGGGTTCCGTCAGGCACATGGTGCCGCTCCACTCGCCGCTAAAGAGTCTATGCATGTATTTTTTCTTCTGCTCCTCGTTTCCGTATGTATGGATAAGCCCAGCCGCGCCGTGCGTGAGGCCGGGATACATCATCAGCGCGTAACTGGCCGCGCCGAAAAGTTCCAGATTAGAAAAACCGACGGCGGCGGGAATGCCCTGGCCGCCTACTTCCGGCGAATCCATGGGATTGAGCCAGCCGGCTTCGCAGAATGCCTTGTAGGGTTCACGATAGCACTTCGGCACGGATACCTTGCCGTCTTTGAGGTGGCAGCCCACTTCGTCGCTTTCCTTATGGGTCGGGGCAAGGACGTTAACGGCCATCTTTTCGGCCTCTTTCATGATCATCAATAAGTCATCTTTGGTAAAATCCTTGAAGGCTTCCGATTCAAATAGCTTCTCAATGCCCAGCTGTTCAAAAAGGACGAATTGCTGATCCCGCGTGTTGACTAACAAATTACTCATAATCGACTCCCTTTTTGCTTTGATATTTTAAACGTTAAACACGTTCATTGAATTAATTTTTTTGGCGGAGAATTCTGGAAACGTCTTTGCATGGTTTATCAATAACAACTTCCTTTTTTTGCGTGGAGTATAGGAGGCGTTATCCCGGCTGTCAAGGACATTTGACAACTTAAACTCCCTCACCCTTTTACCGCTTTAAAAAAAATGTAAAAAGGGCGAGGGAGTTGCCACCAGGAGAATGGCGTTTGTGGTCATTTCTCCATCATTTTTGCGAATCTCATGAGTTTGCTTTTATTGCCGCGCCGCGCATGGCCAGCATGGCAACGATCCTGGCCATTCCGAGGATCGCGTAGACAAAAATCAGACCGATAACCACTTCCACGGCCATGCTGACATAGATATTAAAATCCGGCGTTTTAGCCGCGAGCGCCGTTACCAGGAAAAACATGAAAGCAAACGCGTTGAATACAACCGGAATTATTTCGCCCAAAGCCACAATCGCGTAAACGAAAATCAGAATATAAATAAGCCTGGCCAGTTCAAGTCCCAGCGATGGGGCCGCGAACCCCAGAAAAATTTTTACAATAATTAAATTCGCCATGCCGAACAGGCCGCCAATTATAATATGGGGGATTTTCGTCTTGTCCTCGTGCACGACAAAGAAAAAAATCATCACCATAAAAGCGGACCACAGCGGCATTTTTGCTGCTCCCCCGATTATCTCGGCAACCGCGATCAAAATAATCAACATAAGTCCAAAAATCATCCTGTTTTTATCCAGTTTCGCCATTTGTAAACCCTCCTGAAAAATTTAATTGTTTAATGTTTCTAAACCCCATCCCTCCTGATTCAAAATTTTTTTACCGGAGCTGTCTCCGCAAGCCCATTTAGTGTTTGCCGTTTTTTCTCCAGATTCCCTGACATTCGGCGGCTTTAATCAACTCTTCGCGCGTGTCGGGATGCGCGATGCTGATGAGCAGTTCAGCCCTTTCACACGTGCTCTTGCCTTTGAGATCCACCGCGCCGTATTCCGTGATCACGTAATGGGTCATGGTCCGGGGAACCGTCACAATGCCTCCGGGGCTGAGCGTTGGAACGATGCGGGATTTCTTTTCGCCTTTTTTGCTTTCCTTGAGAGATGACAGACAGACAATGCCCTTGCCGCCTTCGGATCGAAAAGCGGCGTTGATGAAATCGAGCTGGCCGCCCGTGCCGGTAATGTGGCGGGTGCCTGAAGATTCGGAACAGACCTGTCCGTACAGATCGATCTCGATGGCGTTGTTGACGGATATCAGCTTGTTATGCCGCGATGAAATGGCCGGATTATTCGTGTAATCCACGGAACAGCTTGCCGCCGCGCGGTTCATGTGCAGAAAGTCGTACAGTTTCTGTGTGCCGAGGGCAAAGGTATAAACCATTTTGCCCTGATCGAACGTTTTTTTCCGGCCTGTCATGATGCCAGCTTCAAACATATCAACATAGGCATCCACCAGCACCTCCGTGTGGCATCCCAGATCTTTAAGATCGGATTTGGCAATCATGGCTCCCACCGCGTTGGGCATTCCGCCGATACCCAGCTGAATCACCGAGCCGTCTTCAATCAACTCCATGACGTGGGCGGCAACCGCCTTGTCGACTTCTGTGGGTTCAATGACGGGCACCTGAATCAACGGTTTGTTATCCGTTTCGACAATCATGTCCACATCCGATATGTGCACAGCTTCGTTATTGCCGCCAAGGCAATACGGGGCCTTGTCGCAAACCTCAACGATCATCTTCGTCGCCTTTTTTACAAAGCAATAGGTATCGGAATTGGAAACGCTGAAATTGAAATAGCCGTTGTTATCCATCGGGGCGACCTTGATCATGACCACTCCCGGATCAACATAGCGGCTGATGAGATCGGGACCTTCCTGATAAAGCATCGGAATGTAGTTACACAAACCCTTGTCATGCAGAATGCGGTCACCGCCGCTGAAATGCCAGGAATGGTACATAAAGTGATCCCGGCTGGGGTCGCATGCCGCCACCTGCGCGATCCCCGGATAAGTCACCCCGTATACCTTCACATCTTTTAATTCGTCTTTTCTTTGCGCCAGATACGGATCCAGAAATGTCGGCGACATGGCAAAATGTCCGTAGTGCACTTTATCGCCCGATTGCACAGCCCCTACGGCTTCTTCCGGGCTCACCAGTTTTTCCTTATATTCATTCATGATACTCATTACAAAGCCCTCCCGTTCCCCTTTTATTATTTTATTGCTATTGAACTTTGGACATAATCATTAATTTTCGCCAGAGCCTTGGCCATTTTAATCTTCTGCGGCAAGAGTCCCAGGCGCTGGTACATCACCCTCTGGCTCTGCGGCGGCCCGGCGCCGTGCATGCTTTCAACCAGACAGGTGCCGCCTGTCATGTTTTCAATCAGGCGCAGGATTTTCATCCGGTCTTCCGTGGGGATGTCTGCCACGCCCGCGAGGAATTTTCTGACATATTTGCCGACCTCGGGGCTTTTGAGATCCTGATCAAAAGGAAGCGTCGCCATGATCCCGCCCGCTATATCGTGAGCGAGACGTGAAATTTCATAGATGTTCCGGGTAATGTTGTGTTTGGTGCAATTGGCGAGAAGCGGGTCGGGATAAAAGGCGCCGCTCTTTGTCCGGGATCCCATGGCCGAACAGGCAATCGAGCCCGCGTAGGTCGTTTCAGTCAGGTGCATCATCTCGATGAGTTTATCCTTGATATGGGAAGCGCCGGCCGTACCCTGATACTGCGCGGCCAGAGCCGTGGCCCCGATGATAATATCGGACACGCCGCCCTTGCATCCCCCGTAATTCTGGCGATGAAGCGTGGCGAATCTCTCCACCAGCCTTCCGCTGAATTCGATTTCACCGCACATAAAAACCCTTTCCCAGGGAACAAACACATCCTCGAAAATAACGAGGGCTTCTCCTCCGACCACGCCGAATTCCTTGTTGCCCGCGTCAATGCCTTCTTCGAGCTTTCGCTCCTCATTGGACTGACGCCCGAAAATAAGAGTGATGCCCGGAGCGTTTAGCGGAATGGCCGCCGAAACCGCGAAAGCCTCATCGCCTTTGGACATATTTTGCGTGGGCATGATGAGGATATAGTGGCTGTTCACCGCGCCGGTCATATGAGCCTTCGCCCCCCTGATCACGATGCCGTCTTCCCTTTTTTCCACGACACGCGTGAACAGATCGGGATCGGATTGTTCGCAGGGACGCCGGGAGCGATCCCCTTTGGGGTCTGTCATGCCGCCTACGACCATGAGATTTTCCGACTGGATCATATTGAGGAACCCGACAAATCTCAGGAAATATTTTGTGTGGCAGGCCTCATCAATTTCGTAGGTGGTCATATACAGCGAATTCATCGCGTCGAATCCAACGCAGCGCTGGTAACAGCTTCCCGTTTCATGGGAGATGAGACGAAGCATCAGGACTTTTTTAATCAGGTCCTCCGCGGACTGGTGAATGTGCGTGAAGCGGTTGATCTTCCGGCCTGTCAGATGGCTTGTGGTTGTCATCAGGTCTTCATTCTCCGGACGGAGGGCGAGCTCATAGGTTTTCGCCGCCGCGTTGATATGGGGAATCAGGGCAGGATGGGTCGTGACGTCCTCCACACGCTCACCCTTGTAATAAACGTTCAGTTTTTGTTTCCTTAAACTTTCGATGTAATCTTCTTTCGTCGTAATCATGATCTCCGCCTCGATTTTATAGTTGTGTAAGCATCGCTTCCGTCATCCGCGCAAGCGATTGGTCATTCTCCCGAATGGCCGCGATCTTTCCGAAAACCGCGGGCAAAAGCGATCCGGCATAGAATTTTGCCGTCAGGATTTTTTTGTTATAGAAAACGTCTTCACCGCCGTCTTTTTTAGCACTTTCTTCGGCAATGACGGCCTGCCAGATCAGCATCCATCCCAGAACCACATCGCCGAAAATGTCCAGGTAGGGAGACGCCCAGGAATAGGCCATAAAAGAATCATCCGAAGCTTTCGCGGCAAGCAAATCCGTTGTCAGTTTTTCCAACGCGTCAATGACTTTCGCGACAGCGTAGGCGCAGGGCGACAGATCGGCGCTCTTTTGGGCATCACTTAGCGTCGCTTTCATGGTGGCAAGCAGGACATCGTATGCCCTTCCCTTGTTCATGCTGATCTTGCGGCCGAAAAGATCCAGCGCCTGAATGGCGTTGGTCCCTTCATAGATGGACGTGATCTTGCTGTCCCTCGCGCACTGCTCAACTTTGTATTCATGGCAGTAACCGTAGCCGCCGTGCACCTGAATGGCTTTTATACAGGTGTCAAAGCCCTTGTCCGAGCAGTAGGCTTTGCAGATGGGTGTCAGGATTTCCACCAGATCGTTCCACTTTTTCTTTTCATCCGCATCATGCGTCACCGTTACCCGGTCCATGCAGTACATGGTATAGAGAATCAGAGCCCGCATGCCTTCGGTGTAAGCCTTCATCCACAGCAGATTTCTCCGGACATCGGGGTGGCTGATAATGGCGCTCTGTTCGCCGCTTGTGGCGCCGAAAGCCGTGCCCTGTTTCCTCTCCGCCGCGAAGTCAAGCGCGTGAAGATACGCGGTGCCCGCCTGCGCCATCCCCTGCATGCCCACAAGGATGCGCTGCTCATTCATCATATGAAACATGACCTGGATGCCTTTTCTTTCGGGCCCCAGAAGTTCGGCGATGCAGTTGCCGTTGTCGCCGAAATTCAAAACCGCGGTGGCTGAACCTTTCATGCCCATTTTGTGTTCGATGCCCGAACAGTAAATATCGTTGGATGGACCCTGCGATCCGTCCGCGTTCACGACGATCTTGGGTAGGACAAAACACGAAAGTCCTTTCGTTCCTTCGGGATCCCCCTCGATCCGGGCAAGCAGGATATGGATGATATTTTCCGTGAGGTTTTGTTCGCCGCCGGTGATAAAGATTTTTCCGCCCGTAATCGAATAGGTCCCATCCGCGTTTCGGACGGCTTTGGTGCGGACGGCGCCTACATCGGAACCTGCCTGGGTTTCGGTTAAATCCATGACCCCCGCGTACCGTCCCTCGTAAAGAGGCATCATGTATTTTTTCTTCTGTTTCTCCGTGCCGAAAATTTCGATGACTTTCGCCGCGCTGTGGGTCAATCCCATATAGGCCGAAAGCGAATGATTGGCGGCAAAAAACAGCGTGTTGCACGCGTAGTGAAGACAGAAAGGAACATTCTGTCCGCCGACGCTGTAATCTTCCTGCATGTTCATCCACCCGCCTTCACAGAACTTTTTAAAAGGTTCCCGGTAATGTTCCGGCACCGAAACTTTTCCGCCCTGCCACTGGCAACCGATTTTATCGCCTTCGCTGTTGACGGGCGCGAATTCATTAACAGCCAGCTTCTCCGCCGCTTGCATGATCATCTCAAAAGTTTCCCGCGAATGATCCCCAAAGCGGTCCGCCTTGCACATCTCTTCAATTTTCAACTGCTCGTAGAGCACAAAGCGGGTATCCCGCATATCCTGTAATTTGTTTCCCATTTGTAAATCCTTCCTCTTTGCAATTTTTACTTACTCTTTTTTGTTCAATTCGATTCATCAACCCTGATGACGGCCGCGTCTCCCTGCGCCAATCCCCCGCAGATGCCGCAGGCGCCGATCCCGCCGCCCCTTCTTTCCAGTTCATACATCATGGTCAGAAGGATGCGCGCGCCGCTTGCGCCGACGGGATGTCCCATCGCGATGGCGCCGCCGTTGGGATTCGTTTTTTCTTTGATCTTTGTCCATCGCTCTTCATCCATGCCGGCCATGATCTTGGTAGATACCAGCGGCATGGCCGCGAACGCTTCGTTGATTTCGAACACATCGGCCTGATCGATTTTAAGACCGGCTCTCGATAAGGCTAGCTCAATGGCGTAACCGGGTACTTCCGCCATCCGTCTGGGTTCCTTGGCCATGCTGGCCATGGATAGTATTGTGGCAAGGGGTTTAATGCCCAAAGCCTCCGCCCTCGCTCTTTTCATGATAATTACGGCCGACGCCCCGGCATCGAGGCCCGGCGCGTTGCCCGCGGTTACGGTGGGGCTTCCATAAACAGGCTTTAGTTTTGACAAACCTTCGATTGTGGTATCCGCCCGGGGGAAATCGTCCTCGACAAATATTTTTGCCGGTCCTTTTTTCTGCGGCACTTCGATGGGTGTTAGCTCGCGGTCAAACCTGCCCGCCTTTTTCGCCGCCTGATATTTCTGCTGAGACTTAAGCGCCCACTCATCCTGCATCTCGCGCGTTATGCCGTATTCCATGGCGACTTCGCCTGCGTCTTTGGCGAGGATGCCGAAGCCGTTGTACTGAATCGGGTTTAAATGATCGACCATCGTAAGAGGCGAAAGTCCCCGGCCGAAGCGATGGCCGCCTAAAACAACCGGCGTGTTGCTCATGTTCTCCGCGCCCACCGCCATACAGACCTCGGCATCACCCAGACGAATGGATTTGTAACCCAACTGGACGCTGACCAAAGAGGAGCAGCAGGCCCGATCCACCGTGAGCGACAAAAGATTCTCCGGCAATCCCGCTTTAAGAAGGGCCTGACGCCCGATTACGTTATAATTGAGGGCCGCCTCGGACTGGATGCACATCCCGTAATACAACTCGTCCAGATCGCCGCCTTTGACGCCTGAGCGTTCAAGGCACGCCTTAATGGCAATGATGCCAAGCTCCATGCTGTGCATGTCGCGCAGTGCCGAACCGAACTTCGAAAATGGCGTTCTCACGCCGCTTACAATCACCACATCGTCTTTTTTATTCATCGCTAAATATTATCCTCTTATCTTCCGTATATTAGACCCGAAGGCCCCGGCGACGTTCACCCGTTAAATAATTTAAAATCATCCTGTCGCCTTGACGGCCACTTTCAATGTCTGCGGGCTTTTATTGTCCATCATGTCATAGCCGTTCATGATGTCGTCAAACGAAAGCGTTTGGCTGATCAAAAAGCGCGTGTTGATCCTGCCTTGCCTTATCCACTCCATCAGCAAACCCATCTTGCCGGTTTCCACCAGCCCCGTCCTGATCGTCAGATTTTTCCACCAGTACTTGTAAATGGAAAAACGAACCGGATCATTGTAGACGCCGATGAGGGCCACGCGGCCGCCGGGTCTTACAAAATTGAATATGCTGTCAAAATTTTCGTGATCGCCCGTGGCGTCGATGACCACGTCGGCCCCGCGGCCGTACGTCAGGTCTTTGACGATCTTTGAAGGTTTTTCATCCGAGGGGTGAATGACATGATCGGCCAGCCCGAGTCTGAAAATCATGTCCGCCCGGTGCTTGTTCATCTCCAGGGCGATAATTTTCGACGCGCCGTAAAGGCGGGCTATCAGCATGGCGCAAAGGCCGACCGGCCCTGCCCCGCATACAATAACGGCATCGCCTTTTTTAACATCCCCCAGCTCGACGCCGAAGAGGCCTGTCGACAAAATATCGCCCACGAAAAGAACATCTTCATCGGAGAGTTCATCCGGTATTTTGTGCATGATCCGGAAAGCATGAGGAACGCGGATAATCCGGGCGTGAGCGCCGTGATTGGTTCCATCGCCCATGGCCCCGAAGCAGGCTCCCGCGGGGCACTGAGACGCGAGCTGCGCTCTGCAGTAGTAACAGTTGCCGCAGCTGTACGTGCACGAGACGGCCACTCTGTCTCCCCGTTTAAACTGACCATTTCCTTTTTTGGTTTCCTCAACCACGCCGACAAATTCGTGGCCGAGAATGGTCCCCGGCTTCACCTGCATCTGCATTCCATGGTGCTTGATATGAATGTCCGTACTGCAAATGGATGATGTCGTGACGCGAACCAGAGCGTCCGCGGGATGCATCATGACCGGATCGGGCACGGTCTCTAACCGGATATCCTCATTGCCGTGAAATACAACTGCTTTCATTTGCTTAAAATCCTATTCTGCCTATTTACCAAATGCTGTAACCGCCATCGATGGTCAGGACAGCGCCCGTCATATAATTTGAAGCCTCCGATGCCAGAAACAACACGGCCCCGACGATCTCTTCGGGCCTGCCCAACCGCTTGACGGGAATTTTGAACATCATAAACTTCATGTGAGACTGGTCTTCGCGGGTCTGAAGCGTCATTTCCGTTTCAAAGAATCCCGGGGCAATGCAATTGACATGGATGCCGAAAGGAGCCCATTCAAGGGCCAGCGCCCTCGTCATATGGGCGATTCCCGCTTTCGAGACACAGTACGGCATGGCCGTCGTCGAGGCCATTCGTCCCAGGACCGATCCGATATTGATAATTTTTCCCTGCCGCTTCGCGATCATGTGCGGGGCAACGGCCTTGGAGATCAGGAACGCCGATTTCAGGTTCGTGTTCATGATGTCGTTCCAATCCCCGATTTCCGTATCAACGGTTTTTTTCATCGGGGCGATGCCGGCATTGTTGATAAGGATGTCTATCCGCCCGTAATGCTCCACAGCCCGGCTGACCATCCGGTTAATGCTTTCAGGGTCGCTTACGTCAACCTGCAAGGCAATGGCGCTGCCGCCCGCCTTTTTGATTTCATCCGCTGTCTTTTCGATAAGCGAAACGGTTCTGCTTGTGACAACCACACTGACGCCAGCCTGACCAAGTCCCAAAGCCATCTCCCTTCCGAGCCCTTTGCTCGCGCCCGTCACGATGACCACTTTGTCCTCAATCCTGAATCTTTCCAGATAATCCATAAAAGTCAGATGGCTTCCTTTCCATAGGGCGGGCAACCGCCGCCTTCGATTTCATTTTAAAGAGTTTGCATACCCTGTGCCATTTATACGCCACCGCGTGATAAACTCTATATTATTGTAATCATTAGTATTATAAATTTTATTGTTGATTTGTTCATTTTTTGGTTTATAATGTGTACCAATATGAGACAATAAAATGTGTCAATATGAAACATAATATGATCTATATGTCTCATTATGGAATATCAATATTCAGCGCAGGAGAAAAATCATGAAAACCGCAAAGAAGATTTCAAAAACGCGCGGCGCGCAAGCCGAAGACGTGCCCGCTTTCAATGACGGGCTCATCAATTACCGCGAAGAACATAAGCGGACGCTCAGGGAGTGGGAGAAATTTACGAGTGGCGGCGAAAAGCCTGACAGGGCCGTTATCCCGGATGAGATACTGGAGTCCTGGATCCGCTGCAAAAATTACGGCGTCAATCCAAAAATAGCGGCCATTGACAACGTCCTGACGGGAGACCGTCTTGAGGACCTGCAAAACGCGAACAAGGAGCTCATCAAAATCAGCCGGCCGTTTATGCGGCATCTTTACAAATTCGTTGAGGGCTCCGGCATTATCGTTGTTTTGTTCAATCATGAGGGATATCTTCTTGAAATCATCGGCGACGAATATGAGATCAAACACGCGCAAACCGGCAATTTTGTCAAAGGGGCCTGCTGGGGTGAAGAGTACGCGGGCACCAACGGCGTCGGAACCGTATTGAAAATACAAAAGCCCATTCAAATTTTCGGAGGCCAGCATTACTGCCGGAATTTTCACGAGGAGACAGCCTCAAGCGCGCCTATTTTCAGTCCTCAGGGCGAGTTCATGGGAGGACTCGTCATGACAGGCCGCTATTATAAGGTAAATCCCCACACGCTGGGAATGACGGTCGCGGCGGCCATGGCCATAGAGAACGAACTGCGCATCAACAAGGCCCTGATCGAGGCTCACGTCGCCAACACGTATCAGAAGACGGTTATTTCTTCGATCCCGGAGGGGCTGATCGCCATAGACAATGACGGGCTCATTTCGCTTTTCAATGACAACGCGAAAAACATGTTCTTTTCACAAAACAAATGGGTTGAGCACAAAAACATCCGGGAGGTTTTCGGCGATAAAAACAGCGACTTCTTTCGTTTGGTCGAAAGAAATCAGCCGCTGATCGATGTTGAAGTGCGAATTTTTTCCGAAGGCGGGGGAAAGGACTACACGCTGACGTGCAATCCCATCCTGTCCAACACGCAGGAGATGATGGGCAAAGTGATCATCCTCAATGAAATCAAACGGGCCAAGATGCTGGTCACCAAGATGATCGGCGCCAAGGCAAGTCTGCGGTTCGAAGATATATGCGGGATGAACCCCAGATTTTTAGAGACGATCCGGCAGGCCCGGATGGTTTCGCAGAGCAATTCCAACGTTCTGCTTTTGGGCGAAAGCGGAACAGGAAAGGATATTTTCGCGCAGGCGATTCATAACGCCAGCAAACGCAGAAACGGGCCTTACGTCGCCATCAACTGCGGCGCTATTCCGAGAGACCTGATCTCCAGCGAATTGTTCGGCTACACGGAAGGTTCGTTTACCGGGTCGAAACGCGGCGGGAATCAGGGCAAGTTTGAACTGGCGGACGGCGGGACGATCTTTCTTGACGAAATCGCGGAAATGCCGCTGGAACTGCAGCCCGCGCTATTAAGGGTCGTTGAGGATAAAGCCATTGTCCGGATCGGCGGAGCCAGCATCAGGCCCGTGGATGTGCGCATCATTGTCGCGACAAACAGAAATCTCAAGGAAGAGGTCCGGAAGGGAAATTTCCGGGAGGATTTGTATTACCGCGCCAATGTTTTTTCCATCAAGATGATCCCTCTGCGGGAACGGCCGGACGACATTCCCCTGCTCATTGATTACTTTATCAACAAGTACAGTGAAATCATGGAAAGGGATATTGACCGCTTCGATGAAAAGGCGACAAGTATTCTTATGAATTATCCCTGGCCCGGCAATGTCAGGGAACTGCAAAATGTCATAGAACGGATGATGAACTATTCCCAGACCGGTGAACTGACGGCTGATATTATCCCGGAGGAAATCCTTCATTTCCGGAAACAGGCGGTACCGGCGGGCGAGGAGTTTGAGGCGGCAAAAGATGTTGAACGCCAGATGATCGCGAAAATGCTGAATATGAATATGTCCAAAAGCGAGATTATCAGGAAACTAAAAATCTCCCGAAGCACACTGTACCGCAAAATGGAGCGCTATAACTTTAAATAGGCGGCGGATCATATTGAATGGATCAAGCCGGGCGGCTTGTGACATTATAACGCGGAACAGATCCTGTCTTTCCCGTTTTTCTTCGCGATGTACATGAGCTGGTCCACCCGGTGGACATACGCTTTCATATCTTCCTTGAACCTGTACTGCGAAAGCCCCGTGCTCACGGTCAGATGAACTCTGTGACCCGCGGGGCCAAAAGATTCATTTTTTAATTCCGCCTGGATTCTTTGGGCCGTCACCAGGCCTTCACGGTTCGTCGTCATCGGCAGTATGACCGTAAATTCCTCGCCGCCGTAACGATAGGCGGAATCCGTCTCGCGTAGACATCGTTTGATCACATCGCCCATCTGTGACAATACATAATCCCCCTCAACATGGCCGAATGTGTCGTTGAACACCTTGAAATCGTCAAGATCCAAAAGCAATATGGCCAGCGGCTGTTCATAGCGATTGGCTCGTTCTATTTCTTTTTCCAGCTGAGCGTAAAAATGTCTGGAATTGTAAAGCTGGGTGAGGTCGTCAACGATGCTCAACTCCTGATATCTCTGTTCGCTTTCTTTGAGGATGACTTCGGCTTTCTTGCGTTCGGTGATGTCCCGATAGTTGACGATGACGGCATCGACAACGCCGTCCCTTACGCGGTGGCTTCCCACCGATTCAAATGTCCGCCATTCTCCATTCTTGTGACGCAGACGCATTTCCCAGTATTGAGCAGGAGCGTTGACATCCGAAACCAATAGTATGAAAGAATTCGCCAAATGATCGATGTCATCCGGATGAACCAGCTCATCCCCCGTTTTGCCGATTCTTTCTTCAGGCTTGTATCCCAGATAATGTTCTATGGCCGGATTGATGTAGGTGATGTTTCCCTGCGGATTAAGCACGACAATGATATCGGAAGAGTGCTCAATCAAAGCCCGGAACCACTGTTCCTCTTTACGCAAATTATCTTCCGCGAGCTTCCGGTCGGTTATATCTCTCGATTCACCGAGGATGGCCACCACTTTTCCCTGATCGTTCCTGATGAAACTAAACGAGCATTCCCCCCATACGGTTTTCCCTCCCTTAAGCACGATTTCCAGTTCCTGCGTTCTGAATTCAAAATCTTTTGAAGAGGCCTTCATGGCCTTCGGCATGCTAAGCGATGTGAACTCCAACGCTTTTTTAAGGGATTCAGGAGTGAGAAGCTTACTTAAGGGCAGATTCTTGATCTCGTCGGCTGTATATCCGGTTATTCTCTCCACGGATGGACTGACATAGGTGATGTTGAGTTTCATATCCATGAGCCACACCTGGTCTTTCATGTGATCCGCCAAGAGCCTGTATTGTTCTTCGCTTTTTTTCAGCAAGGCCTCCGCCTTCTTGCGTTCGGTGATATCCCGGGTTTCACCCAGGATGTATGCCAGCCTCCCGTTTTCATCACGCATGAAACTCATGGTGTTCTCAATCGGAACAATATGACCGTCCTTGTGGCGGGCTCCCAGTTCCAACGTATATTTATGGAGGGCGGGCGGCGGCGTGGCGAGCGCTACGGGCATTTCTTTAAAAAAAGCGTCCACTATTTTTTGAAAAGATTCTTCCGTGAGAATATCCTTCAAGGAAAAGTTTTTTATCTCGTCTAAAGGAATTCCGTATATTTTCTCCACAGACGGGCTTAAGTAGGTCATATTCATGGAGGTTAAATCCAGGATCCAGATATGCTCGGTAATGTTGTCGGCCAAAAGACGGTATCGTTTTTCGCTTTCCCGGAGCAGTTCTTCGCTTTGGTTGCGCTCGGTGGTATCCCTGACAATCCCTCTGAATCCCGTCGGCTTTCCCGATGAATTTTTTATCAACGATATGGAACCGGCCATATATCTCTTAGCTCCGTCTTTGTTGACGACCCGCCAGCAAAATTCTTTTACGGGTTCTCCCGTGGTGTAAACCCTGTTGAAGACCTGATAAACTTCTTTTAAATCCTCCTTCGCGGTATACTGCCGGTTGTCCATGCCGATCAGTTCATCTTTCGTGTAGCCTGTAACTCTGCATATGGTATCGTTGATAAAAGTAATTTTGCCGGTCAGATCAACCTCAAAATAGCCTTCTTCTATATTTTCAAGAATGGTGCGGTATTTTTCTTCGCTTAAGCGCAGCGCGTCTTCAATTTGTTTGCGTTCGGTGATGTCGTTGACGATTCCTACAAAACCTGCCGGTTCGCCGAGGGAGTCTTTTTGTAAAGTTACGGATGTTTCAATATACCGCTTCGTGCTGTCTTTTCTCGTAACCTGCCAATTAAATGTTTTGGAGGGTTCCCCCGCGTTGTAAATCTTGTTATAAGCGTCCAGCACTTTCTTCGTGTTTTCTTCATCCGTATAGCGCCGGAAATTCATTCCCATCAGTTCTTCCTGTGAATAACCCAAGATTCGGCTTACGGAATCGTTAAAAAAAGTGAAGTTGCCGGCAAGATCCAGTTCAAAACATCCGTCGTGGAGATTTCTGAGGATGTCCTGATATTTCTTGGCGCTTTTGCCGCCCGGAGGCAAAGGGGCACGCTTTTTGGACACAGAGGAATCTTTTAATTCGGATTGATTTTTTCCGGACAATGAATATTTTGGCGGCGGAGCGTCGCGCTTTACCGCCGCGGGCGGTCTTTTGTTTTCAGGCATGGCTTTGGTCTTGCTTCTCATCAAACAAAGTCCCCTCATTGTCCGTTAAGAACCACTTGTTTTACCAAAACACAGACTTTGGTCAGTTATTTCGCGCCCCGGAATTTCACACGGGCCGCTTTTTTAAATTTTCCGTTTTACGACATATTTCCATTATATTTAGTATTTTTACGATGACAGGATTGCCGGAAGTAATCTTCTGAAGATGCCCGGCAGTTCTGCCGCCATGTCTCCTATCGAAGACGCAGGCCGTAACTTTGCGCCCCGCTTTTTCAATGCGGTTTGCCTTTCTCAAGCACGCTTATTCATACAAACAAAAAGGTGATAAAGTCAAGTTTATTTCCATCCTTGACTCTATCACCCGTTTAGGTGGTTCACTTATCGGATTTTTTATAAAGTTGTGAATTTAATCAACCATGATGACAACCGCGTCACCCTGCGCCAAACCGCCGCAAATGCCGCAGACGCCGTAACCGCCGCCGCGTCGCGCGAGTTCATACATCATCGTCATCAGGATGCGTCCGCCGCTTGCTCCCACCGGATGGCCGATGGCAATGGCTCCGCCGTTGGGGTTGGTCTTTATGAGCATTTCACGCCATTTGGTTTCATCATTGCCCGCGAGCATTTTTGTGGAAACCAGTGTCACGGCGGCAAAGGCCTCGTTGATTTCGATGATGTTCATATCGCCGATCGTAAGAGACGCGCTCTTCAGCGCTTTGGATATTACCCCAGCCGGGAGTTCGGCCATTCTTCTGGGCTCTCCCGCGCCGCTTGCCGCGGCGATAACGGTTGCCAGCGGTTTGATGCCCATTTTTATAGCTTTTGACCGGCGCATGATAATCAGGGCGGTTGCTCCGGCATCCAGCCCCGGAGCGTTTCCGGCTGTAACGGTGGGACTGCCGTAAATGGTTTTCAGTTTCGCCAGCGCCTCCATGGTTGTATCGGGCCTCGGAAGTTCATCCTTGGCAAAGATGACGGGAGCGCCTTTTTTAGCGGGAAGTTCAACGCTGATGAGTTCATCGTTGAACCGGCCGGCCTTGTCAGCCGCGGCCCATTTCTGATGGGAACCCATCGCCCACACGTCCTGCTCCTCCCGCGAGATGCCGTGCTCGATGGCGATTTCGCCCGCGTCCTTCCCCAGCGGTGAGTATTCCCGGTAGGTGATGGGGTTTAAGTAGTCCTGAACCAGCAGCGGTTTCATGCCCGAACCCCAGCGATGTCCGTTGATAAGCAAAGGGGTGTTGCTCATGTTCTCCGCGCCCACGGCCATGCAGGTATCGGCTTCATTTAATAGGATTGCCCTCCGGCCAAGCGTAACCGCGCACAGCGACGAACAGCAGGCCCGGTCAATGGTGAGAGATACCAGCGTCTCGGGAAGGCCAGCTCTTAAGAGCGCCTGACGGGCGTTGACATTGTCGTAGAGCGCGGCTTCGGCCTGATCGCACATGCCGTAATACAACTCGTCGATGTCTTTACCCGCAAGCCCCGCCCGCTTGAGGCTCTCTTTCATCACGATCACGCCGAGATTCGTGCTGTGTATTTCCTTTAACGCGCCGCCGAACTTGCTGAACGGCGTCCTTACTCCGCTTACGATGACGATATCGTCTTTGTTATTCATTGATTAAATTCCTTTCCCGTCATGATGATTTATTTTTTATCAGCAGTTTCAATTCCGCAGAGCTCTTTGGCCCTTTTCTGTTTTTCTTTCATGTTCACGAGGCGCGCGATCATGATGCGCTGGGCCTGAGGCGATCCCGCGCCGTGCATGGACTCGGTCAGATAGCCCACGGCCGCCGTACCCATGGTGATATTCTCGATGAGCCTGAGAATCCGAAGCCTCTCCTCCGTGGAAACACCGGACCTGGCGGTGAAATATTTTTTAACCCATTTCCCCGTTTCGGGCGAACGCAGATCCTGAACGGAGGGGCATGTGACCATGAGCCCTCCCGCGATATCCTGCGCGATCCTCGCTATCTCATAGGGGAAGCGGGTGATGTTCTGCTTGTGCACGTTAGCCAGCAGCACATCCACCAGATACGTTCCGCTTTTTTCTTTATGCCCCTGCGAGGCGCAGGCGATACAGCCGCAAAACAGGGTTTCGTTGAGCTGATTCATTTCGATGATCTTGTCCTTCACGTGAGAGGCGCGCTCCGCGCCGTTGTATTCGGCGGCCGTCTGGGCGGCTCCGATGAGCACATCGCCCACGCCTACCTTGCAGGCGTAGCTCTGACGGTGGTAGGCCGCGAAGTTTTCCACAAGCTGCGTTGTAAAGTCGTACTCTTTGTACATGAACACGCGTTCCCACGGAACGAAAACTTTGTCGAAGACCACAAGCGCCTCATGCCCGCCGTAAAACATATTGCCGCGGTCGAAGGTCATGCCTTCGAGTTTGCGCGTGTCGCAGGACTGGCGTCCCATGATATACGTGATGCCCTCCGTATCGGACGGCACGGCAAACGACACGGCATAATCTTTATCCTCTTCCCGCATGGTGATGGTGGGCATAACGATGATCTCGTGCGAGTTTACCGCTCCCGTCTGATGCGCCTTGGCCCCGCTCACCACGATGCCGTCGGGCCGCTCCTCAACGACATGCAAATACATGTCGGGATCGGGTTGCCCGGATGGAGAAAGCGAGCGGTCGCCCTTGGGATCGGTCATGGCGCCGTCGCACACCAGATCCTTTTCCTGAACGTGGGCCAGAAATTTTTCAAACCGCTTGTAATAGCTTGTCTTGTATTTTTCGTCGATGGCATGGGTGGTAATGGAAAGGGCGTTTAAGGCGTCCATGCCCACACAGCGCTGGAAACAGCAAGCCGTAAGCGACCCCATCAGCCGTCCCATCCTGCTTTTTTTCACGAGGTCATCGACACTTTGATGGATATGGGTAAAGCGGTTGATCTTCTTGCCCGTGATGTGCGATGTCGCCGTCAGGAGATCTTCATATTCGGACTTGCCCGCGTATTCATAGGTTGCGGCCACCGCGTTCATGGAAGGCCTGATGATGGGATCGTCCACCACATTTTCGATCCGCTTGCCGAACATATAGACCTTCAGATTAAGCTTGCGTAAACTTTCTTCATATTCTTTCGCGTTCATCATATTATTTAAAATTATCCTCCGTCATTTTCAATTATAGAGCGCGTTGAGCTGCGCCCCGTATTTCTTCAGGACGAACGCCCTTTTGAGCTTCATCGTCTGGGTAAGCATCCCGTTATCCGCCGTGAAGTCTTCCGCGATAAAAAGATATTTTTGCGGCACTTCGTATCCGCCGAAGGTCTTGCGCAGGTGATTGATGATGTCGTTGGAGAGATAATCCTGCAGGGCCTTATCCTTCAGGGATTCCTCCAGCGTCTCCTTCATCATCGGTTTGGTGTTGGGATCGGCCTTCAGCGCGTTGAAATCGGGCACGACAATCGCCACATTGTAATCTTTGCCGTCGCCGTAAAGCATCACATTCAGAACGTATCTTAAAAGTTTGACTTCGCCTTCAATGCCTTCCGGATGGACGTACTTGCCATTGGCGAGCTTGTATTCGTCCTTGAAACGGCCGGTGATATGCAGGTAACATTCATCATCGATCCAGCCGCGGTCTCCCGTGCGGATGCCGGGGAAACCCATCCAGGTATCCGGCATCATGACATCCGCCGTCTGCTGAGGTTTCTTGAAATAACCCATCATGACATGAGCGCCGTAAGCGATGATTTCTCCGTCAAGACTATCTTCGCCCACGCGCGATTTGTCGATCACGACGCGCATGTTTTTGACCACCTTGCCGACCGTGCCGTACTTGTTGCCGTACTTGGGCGAGTTCATGGAAAGCGTGGGCCCTGTTTCCGTCAGGCCGTAGCCGTCGAAAGTGGGCTGGCCGATGTCTTTAAAGAAAAGGGCTATTTCCGGTTTCATGAGCGCGCTGCCGGTAACAAAAAATCTCAGGGCCCCGCCGAAAATATTGCGGACATTGGAAAAAACCAGCGCGTCGTAATCTTTAAACTCTTTGGTTTTTTCCGGCAGATCCCTGTTCTTGATGGCTTCGGCCACCGCCAGATCGAAAAACTGCTTTTTAACCGGATCGGCGGCCACCCCCTGCTGAATCGTATCGTAAACCTTGTTGACGATGCGGGGAACGACAGAGAGCCCCGTGGGCTTGACTTCCTGAAAATTCTGAATCAGTTTTTCCACAGATTCGGCAAAGGCGATGCCGCCGCCGCAGTGAACGTAATCGTGCAGGTCGGCGGCCTGGCCGAAGACGTGCGCCCAGGGCAGGATCGCCACCACATGCATCGTCTCGTTCAGATCGAACATATCAACACCCGCGCGGCCGCACAAAGTAAGGCTTCCGTGATTAAGCATCACGCCCTTTGGATCGCCGGTCGTGCCGGAGGTATAGATGATGCTTGCCAGATCGGACCAATGGGGCTTTACGGAAGGCGCGGGATTATCCCGGCCCATCTTCTCGAGGGCGGCAAGCGTGTTTTCTCCTTCGCCGTAAATGATGAAGATTTCTTTTAAGGTGGGTATTTCTTTTTTGAAGTCTTTGACTTTCTCATAGACAGCGGCATCCCTCACAAACAGAAACTTTATTTCGGCGTCGCTGACAATGTAGTGCATGACTTTTTGAAGTTCCTGCAGGTACATGGGAACGAAAACGCCGCAAAGCCCGTGAACCGCCTGCTCACAGACATACCATTCCGTGCAGTTGTTCACGATGATGCCCACGGCGTCGTCTTTGTTTAATCCCAGCTTCTTTAAAGCGCCGCGGAGGTTATTGACTCTTTCGGCCACCTGTTTGTAAGTGATCCACTCGTACTGCCCTGTGGCGGGATTCTTTGTGCCGAAAAGCCGGTTGTTCGGCCATTTCTTCGCGCTTATCTCAAAGAGATCCACGAGATTGTTCGGGGTGGTAAAGTATTTTTCCAATTCATTTATTTGCTCTGCCTTCATGGTTTTCATGATTGCCTCCCTGCATTGCATGCCTGTGTTTTATTTCTTATCATATTGATAGTAACCCCTGCCCGTCTTGCGGCCGTAATCTCCGCGCGCGTACCTCTCGACAAGGCCGGGGCTTGGCCTGTCGGCGGGATTTTGCGTTTCCTGAAATCTTTCCATGGACACAAAATATTCCAGATCGATTCCTGTCATATCCAAAAGCGCGAACGGGCCCATGGGATGCCCGAGCCCGTTGCGGGCGGCATTATCGATATCTTCGATGGACGCGATGCCGAGATCCAATAAAGAGCAGGCCTCTTTGGTGAGGGCGGAAAACATCCGGTTGCAGATAAAACCGTAAATTTCTTTATTCACTTTTGTAGGTGATTTACCCAGCGCCCGGCAAACGTCCATCACTGTATCGACTGTCTCGTCACTCACGTGGGGTCCCTTGACGACCTCAACCAGCTTCATCACCAGCGCGGGATTGAAGAAGTGCATGTTGAGCACTTTATCCGGACGCTTGGTCGCGTCGGCTATTTTGGAACTAACAATATAAGAACTGTTTGTGGCAAGAATAGTATGAGGCAGGCATATTTTATCAAGCTCTTTAAAAAGGGTTCTTTTTGCTTCCAGAATTTCTATGATGGCTTCAATAATCAGATCGGCGCCGCCCGCCGCAACTTTTAGATCGTCGGTAAAACAAAGACGGCTTTGAATTTCTTTTGCTTCGGATTCCTGCAGTTTTCTTTTGGCAACGCGGTCATTTAGCCATTTTTCGGTAAAATCCCCGGCACTTTTCAAAACAGGCGCCACGCTGTCGGTGCAATAGACCTTGAATCCTGAGATAGCGCATGCAAGGGCGATCTGCCTTCCCATGTTACCGGCTCCCACGACACCAATTGTTTTAACTTCCATATTCTTTTTTCTCCTTCATTATTTGAATTCAGCATCGCAAAAGCAAGTCTTTTGTTGATCCTGGTTATTATGCACAAAGCAATACTTGTGCCACAAAGGAGAATATTAAAGGAGGCGAAATAAAAGAAAATCATATCAAAATGATGAAGGAATTCATCTTAAAACGGCCGTGTCAATCATCAAAATATACACCCCGTCTTGATTCAACTATGTATCAAAACCACCTATTTTGATTTATTTATAAATCATTAAAGATTTTGATTTATTTTTGAATCAATTTATGCCAGGAGTTATGTAAGTTATTGCGATAAGATATTTTTTTCCGGAGGTACAAATCATGGATGACCTTAAACAAGCCCATTTTCTGGATCAGTTAAACGATCTTCTTCTTGAAACAAAAAAAATGAAAATGAATGAAAAAGTGCGCGATTTTATGCGGCCCTACCCTATCGTCATAAAAAGCACCGCGACCCTGAAGGACGCCATTGAAATTATCATCGATAACAAAATAGACGGCGTGCCGGTTGTGGACGAGGATAATATGATGGTGGGTCTTGTTACCAAAACGCTGGCGCTGAGGGAAATCAACAAAAGCGACGACCTCAATCAGAACATCGGCAAAATCATGAAAACGGATCCGTTTGTGACGGAACCCGATGAAGACATATCAACGCTGATCACGGTCAATGTTGCATGCCTCCCTGTCATCTCCGATAGAAAGGTTGTGGGCATGGTGACTCTCTCGGATACCGTGAGGGCTTATTTCAGCTCGATCATCAATCTGAAGGAAGAACTCGATACGGTTATCAACTCGGCATACAACGGCATCATTACCATCGATACCGGCGGGAATGTCCGACTGATCAATCAGGCCGCCGAAAAAATCCTGGGCATGCAAAAGACCGATGTCTGGGGACGGCCGCTTGCCCGGATATTGCCGGATGCCAATCTTGACGATGTTGTGCAAAGCGGCAAAACCGTTTTTGGACAAAAGATAAAATTTAAAGACCGGATTCTGGTGATGAATAAAAGCCCGCTCGCGCATAAGGACAACATCATCGGCGCCGTGGCCGTCTTTCAGGATATTTCCGACTTTGAAATGATATCGGAAGAACTGGATTTTACGAAAAATCTGAAGGAGGAGCTGGCCGCCATTATCGAATCGTCTTTTGACGGCATATATCTTACCGACAGCGCGGGAAAAATTCTGCGTGTCAACGACGCCTTTACGCGCATCACCGGCATAGAAACCCAAGAGCTTCTTGATAAAACCGTTGACGAGCTTGTGGCAAGGGGCGTCTTTGCGCATGCCATCCCGTTTAAGGATTTGGCGGACGGAAGGCCCGTAACCATTTCGCAGGAAGTGAGAACCGGAAAAACCATACTGGTCACCAGCAATCCGATTATGGACGCGGACGGGCGCGTTTCTCGCATCGTTCATAACGCGCGGGACATTACGGAGCTGAACAACTTCAGGAACAAACTGGAGCAGGCCCAAAGCTTAAGCGATCATTACCGCGAACAGCTCCACAAAATGAAAACATCAAATAAATACATTACTAAGGCGCAGAGCTCTAAAGCTTTAATTGAACTTGTCATGAGGCTTGGCGCGGTGGATACGACCGTCCTGATCACGGGGGAATCAGGCGTCGGCAAAGAAATTATCGCCGAGATTCTGCACGAAAACAGCGACCGGCGGGATAAATTGATGGTCACCGTCAATTGCGCCGCCATCCCGGAGAACCTTCTGGAATCGGAACTGTTCGGTTACGAGGCCGGGGCATTTACCGGGGCCAGCCGCAAAGGCCGGAGCGGCGCTTTTGAAGTGGCCGACGGGGGAATCATCTTTCTGGACGAAATAAGCGAACTGCCCCTGAATCTGCAATCAAAGATTCTGCGAGCCCTTCAGCAAAAAGAAATCACGCGCCTGGGAGGCAACAAGCCGCTTAAAGTGGATGTGCGGATTATTGCCGCCACCAATCAGGATTTGCTCGCGATGGTCAAGCGCAAAGAATTCCGCAACGACCTCTTCTATAGGCTTAATGTCATTCCCATCAATATCCTGCCGCTTCGGGACAGGAAGGAAGAGATTCCCGATTTCGTCTCTCATTTCACGAAGCTGTTCAACAAGAAATACAACCTCAACAAACGCTTCGATGAACGGGCTGTGCACGATCTGATGCAATATAACTGGCCGGGCAATGTGAGGGAACTGCAAAATATCATCGAAAGAAACATGATCACCTCTGAAAAGGATGTGATCAAAAACCTTGATTTCGGAGAGGATAAACCCGACCGATTCAGGCCTGATGCGGCTTTTAAGGAGCCCGCGGCTATATTGAAATTAAAAACAGCCGTCGAAAATCTGGAAAGAGATATCATATCGGATGCGCTTCTCCATCACGGCACATCACGAAGGGCGGCGCACGCGCTTGGCATCAGTCAGCCTACAATTGTGCGGAAAGCTTCAAAATACAGGATTAAGATGAAGACGTGATATTCGTGATATACATTGGTAGGGGCGCTCACAACGGCGCGGGTTGTTCTTGACACAACATAAGGCGCTTTTTATACTCCGTTATCAGGTGATCAGGTTTTTATCAGCAATGCCTCAAACTTTATTAAGGGAAAAAGAAATGAAAAATCTCTTTGACGATATCCCCAAAGTTTTAAAGGAAGAATTATTTGATACGCTTCTTCAAACACCCTGCATCAAAGTGGAAAGAATTGTTTCCAAGGGCCACAGCACGCCTGCGGGTTTGTGGTACGATCAGGATGATAACGAATGGGTAATCCTGCTCAAAGGCAGCGCCGGCCTGCGTTTTGAAGGCCGGGAAGATGTTATTGTTTTGAATCCCGGCGATTATCTTAACATTGCCCGCCGCCAGCGGCATCGCGTGGAATGGACCGACCCCAATCACGAAACCGTATGGCTCGCCATTCATTACAAAGAGCCGTAAGCGTAATACCTCTCCACGTCATTTGATTAATGCAATTATGAAAGATTGCATGATCATCATGTTTTTCACATGCTTTGGTATAGAAAGATGGAAATCAGCTGCCACGCTGATTAATTTTATTAATTGGTTGTGCCAAGGATTTTGTATCATCTGTTCGCGATTGCGCACATTTGTCAGGCAAGGGCAAAACAGGAAGTCCGCGCGCGTTTCTTAGTTGGTTTATCAATGCTGCATTGTTTGATAGCAAAACGATCTCCACATCAGCCATTGGCACGGCATAAAGTTGAAAGAACTGCTTCTGAAAATGTTCACCCAAGTTGCGCACTTCTGAGATAAAATCGGCTATATCCTCTCTGTATTTTTCTCTTGCGGCAGTGAGTACAGAGAAGACTAGCATAATCAGTATTATTAGAGCACAGAACAGTTCCGAATAGGAAAGAACTGTCGCTGTAACGCTCACCGGTGCTACTGTAGAAATGCTCGAGGGAGTCAGCTTACCAAAACTGAAGCCCCAGAAACTCCAAAAAGAAAGAGAATGATTAGCCATAAAACTAAGGATGTCAATTTTGTAAAGGGCCCAATATTCAAAAGCATATATTAATGATGTCAAAAAGACAGTCGCAAACCAAGAAATCATTAGGTAAAGGTCTGGTTTTCGACTCTTAGCGACCTTAAGTAGTTTATCGCCGACAATTTCAACTACCGAATTTATAAGGTAAAAATTAAGGCATTGCTGTTCATAATCCTTTGTTCCAGGATCACATTTTTCCTTCTTCCACAACACGTGCTGTCCACCGTCCATCTTAACATGTAGCTTTTTTACAAGATCACTCAATCCCTCGAAAATACTAGATCGATAAGCTTTTTGAAGACTACGATACAAATGCATGATGAGATAAAATCCAAGCACGACCATTGAAAAGATGATAACATAGAAGTTTGATGAATGAGATATTAAAACGGCAGAAAGAGCTGCCACCGTCATGATAGCAAACCTTACACGGAAAGATTGCAGCAAGTCGTATAGGGCAGGAGCAAATGCAATCGTCAACGCCCAATTGCGGAAAAAGAGCTTGGGAATTTTCCAGAAGAAAAAAATTAATGGATAAAAAAATAAATAGATACAAAACCGGCGGAAAGGTTTGTTACGTATACCTATTAACACAATTGAAACCAGAATCAACAATCCAAAAAATCTATAATTCAACATCCAGCGCAAGCTTGGTAGATACTTCTCAAAGATATAAACATCAATGTCAAACACAATTACTTTGATAATTAGGGCGTGTCAGATAATTTGTGTAAATGAACTTTCTGCATAATCAGCAAGGCATCCGATCCTTATAGAGAATTGCAAACTGGTTAAGCGCCTTGCCCCAATCTCTGGCGGG
>Ga0335069_10000135_pt1 | contig 125333 bp, 102 predicted proteins | sample Lox_Sample_11_FD_206714 | JGI IMG/M metagenome (GOLD analysis project Ga0335069, IMG submission 206714) | Soil microbial communities from Loxahatchee National Wildlife Refuge, Florida, United States - Lox_Sample_1.1 | ecosystem: Environmental > Terrestrial > Soil > Wetlands | place: USA...
TCTTTACGTTGACGAGGCCCTCCGCCCTGCCCCGCAACGCCTGTCCATAGCAAATCACCCGAATGCCGGGGATGGAACGGACGGGGGCCCGGGGAATTTTTTTCAGAAGCAGGCCGGGGATTTTCTTTGTCAGGGGGAGATAATCGGCAATGGAAGTGACCAAAACCGTATGAATCCCCGTGTTCCGGACCACCGGTTGAATCTTCTCCAAAAGAAGATCGAGTGTAACAAGAACCTTTGCGCCCGAGTCGTTCAACTGATACTCAATCTCTTCCGGCGTCAAAAGCGGACTTAAACCCTGATAGACGCATCCCGCTTTCTGGATGCCGATCAGGGACAGATAGCATGCGGGTATGTTGGGTGTGTGGACCGCCACGAAGTCTCCCGCGGCCGCGCCTGATTCAAGGAGGAAACGGGCGAACCGGTTCGACAGGGCGTCGAGTTCGCGAAAAGAAAAGCCCTTTCCCATATAATGAAGGGCCGTCCTGTCGGGAAAACGCTCGAAGATGTCCCGGATGAATTCGGCGTACGACACATTCGGATACTCGATGGTCGCGGGCACGTCTTTATCATAGGAAACAAGCCAGGGCTTCGTCGCGTCGCGGTCATTCATGATCATCACCTCGTCAATGGACTTTATGAATGGGCTTTAGTATATTGTCGACAATATACCCTATTTACAATTACTGTCAAGTGATATATTCTCATCCGCGAGTTATCGGTCCCGCGCAGGTAAAAACCGGATCAGTCGCGCCATATTACTATTGACAAGCCGTGGAATGTACGTATAAATGACGCCGTTTATAAAACCGCCGGCGGGATATTTATTGAATACCGGAAAGAGAGAAATCCGTTATCTATGACATTTTTAATATCAGACAGTCTACCCAATCAGATTACCCGGTTTCTGACCGAAAAAATTATCAGGGGAGAGCTCCTTCCGGGCGAGTGGATACGGGAGACGCAGCTGGCAAAGATTCTGGGCGTGAGCCGCGCGCCCATCCGGGAAGCGCTGCATATTCTCCAGAAAAACCGACTCGTCGAACTGATGCCGCGCAAAGGAGCCCGCGTTGCTTCCCTCTCCGAAGAGTATGTCCGATGGCTCTATGATATCCTTCTGGAGCTCTATACCCTCATCCTCCGCCAGATGATACTCAACTCGGATCCGGACATCATCAGAAAACTCGATGCCATCGTTAAGAAGATAGAAAAAATATCCAAAAGCGGCAATGAAAATGATTATTACAACGCGCGTTTTGAATATGCCCGGATCGGACTCGATTATACGGATAACCAGTTATTAAAGGAAATCCTGATGGATTTCGTGCCAAGCCTCATGAGGGTGCAGCACGCGGCCTTGAAGCAGAGAATCGGCAATATCGAAAGGACGCTCACTTACCTGCGGAAGATCAACGACGCCATGAGAACAAAAAACGTTGAGAAAGGGCTGGCCGCTCTAAAAGCGCTACTGGCAAATGACATGGCGATTGCCCTTCAAGCCATCAAGGGTGCCTCTCCCGGGAAAAAACCCCAGGCGTAGGCGGCGGGGGAATCGAAATCCCGGGACAACTATTCGTTGAAATGATATTTAACCCGCCAATTGAGCCAATCCGGAACTTCGCGGGCGATTGACCAAGCGCCGCAAGCCGCGCATTTGAGTTCACGTCTCATGCGGATGATTTCGTTTTCCGCTTTCGCGATAGCGCGTGAACCTGTGGCTTGTTTTTTTCAAAAAGGGCGGCCAGCATCGCGGCAAGCTCCCGCATGTGCATAAGCGCTTCGTCGCCGGCCCGGTCGGGGAATCTTCCATAGGATAAAAGAATGCCGTTTAACGCGGCAAAGAAAAGATGCGAATAGGTCCTGATCTTGCCCTCCGGCGCGGTCCGGCGGATAATCGCGTCGAATTGATCAAAGAGCAGACGGTAGGTTTTGAGGATTTTTTCAAGGGAAGCTCCCGTAAATTTTCCATAAAGCATGCTGTGCTGCACCATGCTCAAATATTCATAGTTTTCGGCGATAAAGTCAATGTAGGCGACGGCGGCATCTTTAATGCTTACTTTTTCCGTCTTCGCCATATCGCTGAACATGTTAATAAGCTTGTCGGCTCCCCGCAGGGAGGTTTCCGTAAAAAGTTCTTCCTGATTTTTAAAATAGGTATAGATGGAACCGGCCGAGATGCCCGCCTCTTTCGCGATATCCCGCATGTTCACCTTGTCGAACGTTTTCCCCGCGAAAACCCGCTGCGCCGCGTCCATAATCAGGTTTTTCCGGGAATCCCATTCCTGTTTTTTGAGTTCGCTGAAATCTATTTTTTTCTTCATAGGGTCCGCATCTTTTGGCTTTTGTTCATATCGTATTGATACACCATATCAAGAAACCGCATGATTTCAATCAAAAAGTGCTTTCCGGCCTTCAAAAATAAAGGCGTTCATAAATAATGTTTGACAGGCTGAACAATGTTTAGTATATAAAACAAAGATCGTCAAGCGCGATTTGCCATACCCCATAAAATGTTTCTCAGGAGGTTCCCATGCAGAATTCAAGCGCGGATTTCACCGCTCCCCGGGGAGGCTACTCCAATAACGTTATAAGCAGCATACGAATGAACTGCGCGAAGAATCCGCGCCTGCCCGCCCTCATCTCAGAGGGCCGTGCCGTCACATGGGCGCAGATGTGGGATCGCACTTTGAGGCTGGCAAACGGCCTTATGGATCTTGGCATCAAGCGGGGCGAGCGCGTGGCGATCTACTTAAAAAACAGCATTGAATTTTCCGAAACCTTTGTGGCTACTTATCATACGGGGATGATAAAAACCCCGGTGAGCTCCGGCCTCAAGGCCCAAGAACTTATTTATCAGCTCAATCAATCCGGTGCGGTCGCGATTGTCACAAGCCCCGAACTGCTCACGACATTAAATGAAGCAAAAACCAGTATTCCTGCGCTGCGCCATATTATCGTTACGGGAAATGCGCCTGTGGATAATACCATCTCCTACGAAGCGCTCATTCAAAACGCGAAGCCGGAAGACCGCGGGCAGGCCGTCTCCCCGCGGGAGATCGACATGCTTCTTTATACTTCCGGCACCACGGGATTTCCGAAAGGGGCCGTGCGCGGGGTGATGGAGGATTATCATACAGGTGTGACGGTGTGCATTGATTGGCGGGTCCGCGCCGGAGATGTCCAGATGGTCGTTATTCCCCAGTATCACGCGGGCGCCTGCGCCTGGTTTCTGGCGACACTCATATCGGGCGGGACGCTGGTGATTATGCCCTCCTACGTTCCTGAAAAAGTCCTTGAAAATATCGAAAAATACAAAGTGAACTGGCTGATGATGGTTCCCGTGATGTACGACTGGCTGACGATGCTCCCAAAAGAGGTCATGGATAAATATGATACAAGCTCGCTCAGGACGCTCATATCGGGAGGCGCGCCGCTCCACACGCCCACAAAGCTGAAAATCAAGGAGGCCTTCAAAACCGCCGAACTCAATGAATTCTACGGAAGCACGGAGCTGGGCGTTTCCACCTGTCTGCGGGATGCCGATCAGATGCGCAAGGAACGCTCCGTCGGCCTGCCGGGACACGATCTGGAGATCAAATTATTTAACAGCGAGGCAATGGAAGTCAATCCCGGCGAGCCGGGCATCCTGTATTCCCGCGGCCTGGGAGGCTTCCGCGGATACTGGGCAAACGAAGAAGCGACAAAGGACGCGTTTCTCCCGGGCGGCTGGGCCACCGTGGGCGATATCGCCCGTCAGGACGAAGACGGATATTACTATATTGTCGACAGGCTTAATGATATGATCATCACCGGCGGCGTCAATGTCTATCCCGTCGAGATCGAGGAAGTCCTGCGCGGCGTGCCTCAGATTCAGGATGTCGCGGTCATCGGCGTGCCCGATGAAAAATGGGGCGAATCGGTCAAGGCGATTGTTGTGCTGAAAAAGGACGCCACCCTCAGCGGTGAAGAAATCGCCGCATACTGCAAGGAGCGGCTGGCAACATACAAGATTCCCAAATCGGTGGAATTCGCGGATGCGATTCCCCGAACACCGACGGGAAAAATATTGAAAAAAGACCTGAGAAAAAAATACTGGGGCGAGGCCGCCATTCAGGTCAGTTGAGGGGGTGGAAATGACGGACGCGGATCATAAAATAAAATCCCTAAAAGACAAGGGCGGCAGGATCATCGGGTGTTTCCCCTTATATCCGCCGCTTGAGCTTTTCCATTCCATGGGACTGACGCCGGTCGTGTTGTGGGGACTTAGGGACTTTGTAAAGACGTCCGCCACAGCCGATAGGCACCTTCAGAGTTACGCCTGTTCCGTCGCGCGTCATCTGGTGGAATTTGTGCTCTCGGATCAGGGCAGGTTTCTGGACGGATTGTTCATGTACAATGCCTGCGACACCCTTCGCAACCTCCCTGAAATTCTCAACTGCGGACTCGGTGACAACGGAAGAGCGCTTCCCATATTCAAAACACACATTCCCATGACGCCGCCTAAACAGACCAGCGCCGCGGGTTATCTCAACGCGAGAATTCTTGCGTTAATCATGGAACTGGAAGAGACTTACGGCGTCGTGTTTTCGCCTGCGCGATTCCGGCACAGCGTCGCCCTTTACAGGGAGGCCAGATCGCTTTGCAAAGAGCTGGAGATCCTTGTCGCAAAAGGGTCATTGAGTTACGGACGGTTTTCGCAGATCAATCACGCGGGTTATTTTTCCACAGTCGAGGATCACATTAAGCTTTTGAAAAAAGTTCTCAATGAGGATTCCCTGTCGCACACTAAAACCTCTCCATCCGCCGTCCCGGTCATCATTAGCGGCATCCTCCCTCCCCCGCCCGGATTGATTGTCGCCCTGGAAGACGCGGGCTTTCGCGTGGCGGCAAACGATATCGCATCAGAGCGCCGCTCTTATGATTATGCGCCGGATACGGCGGATAACCCGTGCAGTTATTATGCCGATTTCTACTTCAATCACTTCCCCTGCCCGACCCTGCTGTATTCGGCAGACAAGCGCATCGCCATGATTAAAAAACTGGCGGCAGATTCGGGAGCCCGGGGGTTTGTGTTTATCGGCGAAAAATTCTGCGAAGATGAATACTTTGAAATTCCCCATCTGGAGCGTATTTTAAAAGAGACGGGCGTCGCCATACTTCCGCTGGAAATCTCCATTGAAGACGACGCGAATAACAAAGCATACGTGACGCGCCTGGAAGCGTTCCACGAGATGTTGAGAGGTTAAATTTACGGGAGGCCGATATGCCGGAGCAACGGAAAGACGATAAGCCAAAAGAACAAAAAGAAAAAACGGGGCACCAAAAAACCGAGGCCGGCAAACGGCTGAGCAAAATCATGATCAATGATTATATGCGCCTGCACCAGAAGGCTACGGAGGGCGCTTTTGTCGTGTGGATCGCCATCGTCGTCCCCGCCGAAATTTTCAGCGGCTTCGAAAATGTTGTCTACGCCGTGCCGGAAAGCCACGCGGCCATGAGCGCGGGGAAAGGCGTCGGCCCCCTGCAGTGCGAAAAGGCGGAGGGAAACGGCTTTTCGCCCGATCTTTGTTCCTACGCGAGAATCGATCTGGGCACAGCCTTCGACGGCGGAAAAGATTCGCCCACCTTCGGCCTGCCAAAACCCCATCTTCTGGTCTCGGATAACAACAACTGCACGCTTCTGGTTAAATGGTTTGACGTCTACCACCGCGAATGGGGAACGCCGCATTTTATTCTGGATGTGCCGTTTTGCTACGAACAGCAAAAGGAGCGCGATCTTGATTACATCCTGTTGCAGTACCGCGACCTCATCGCGACCATTGAAAAGATGAGCGGGCAGAAGTTTGACGCCTCGCGTTTCCGTGAAGCGGTTCAGAACACGGGGGAGTCTCTCGCGCACTGGAAACGTTTTCTGAAAGCGGCAAAACACCGTCCCTCGGGGATTACTGTTTTCGATTCTTTTGTGCAGATGGCGCCGTTTCTGACATCGCGCGGAGCCAAAGAACTGGTCGATCATTACCGGCTTCTGGCGGACGAAACCGAAGAAAATGTCGCGCGGGGCATATTCCCGGTGCCCAACGAAAAATACAGGCTCCTGTGGGACAATATCGCGCCGTGGCATCAACTCAATAAAATGTCGTCGCGCCTGGCTTCGCTTGACGCCAACATCATCGCCGCTTCTTATACCTATTGCATGGGAAGCCTTGAAGGCGAATTCGACCTCTATGCCTACGACGGCGGCGATCCGCTGACGTATCTCGCGCGGACGCAGAATTTTTCCGTCTGTCCTCACGGCCTTGAACTGCGCTATCAGTCCATGCAAAGGGCCATAGCGGAAGTCGGAATCGACGGCGTGGTCTTTGCCAGCAACAGAAGTTGCAAGGTCTATTCGCTTATGCAGATGGACATGCTGGAGCGGGTTAACAGGGAGCTAAACATCCCCGCCGTGATGATCGATGTCGATCATGCCGATGTAAGAAAATACACTGAAGAAGGCGTCTTCGCCCGTATTGAGGCGCTGCTGGAGCTCATTGACGCGAAAAATAATCACGCTCTTTCCTGACGCTAAAAAGTTGCAAAACGAAAATGAGGTAATATCATGAATCAAATGCTTTTGGATTCCCGGGACACGCGATATGTCCTTTTTGAAATGCTTGAAGTGGATAAGCTGAATCTTTTTGAAAAATATTCCGGCCATGACCGCGAGATATACGAAGACACCCTGCGTCTTGTCGAAAAAATAGCCGCGGAGCAGCTCTATCCCGTAAATATTGAAGGCGATCATACAGGCGTCCGCTACGACCCGGCGAGCGGCGCGGTGACAACGCCCGAGTGCTTCAAACCGGCTTATCAGGCCATGGCCGAAGCCGGTTTCATCGGCGTCTCGGCGGATGCGGCCTTCGGGGGCCTGGGTATGCCTCTTGCCATTTCGGTTGCCTGCAAGGAATATTTTTGTTCGGCTTGCGGGTGCCTGACATTTTATGCATTGCTTACCGGCAGCGCCGCCCAGCTTGTGCATTCCTTCGGAACTGAAGAACAGAAAAATTTGTATCTGCCGCGAATGCTGTCGGGCGCGTGGGGAGGAACCATGTGCCTCACGGAACCTTCCGCTGGCTCCGACGTGGGCAACGTAAAAACAAAAGCGGCGCGGCAGGAGGACGGAACCTACAACATCTGCGGGCAGAAAATCTTCATCAGCGGCGGAGAACACGATCTGGCGGACAATATCATTCACATGGTTCTGGCGCGCGTTGAAGGAGATCCCGCGGGCACAAAGGGGCTATCGCTCTTTATCGTCCCCAAATATATTCCGGCATCCCCGGCATCTAATGGAACGCTCCAAAAACGCAATGACCTCATTTGTACCGGCATCGAGCACAAGATGGGCATCCACGGCCTTTCCACCTGCACGCTTACTTTTGGCGAAAACAATCACTGCAAAGGCTATCTTCTGGGCGAGAAGCAAAAAGGCATGCGGCAGATGTTTCAGATGATGAATGAAGAGCGGCTGTTTGTGGGACTCCAGGGGCTTGCGGTGTCGAGCGCCGCTTACATGCATGCCGCGGCCTACGCGAAAAACAGATTACAGGGCGCAAAAGTCACGGAACTTCTGAATCCCGAAGCTCCGCAGAGCCCGATTATCGAACACCCCGACGTCAAAAGAATGCTCCTGCGGTTGAAATCCTATACCGAAGGGATGCGCGTGCTTACGTATTTTCTGGGGAAAAACCTCGATATTGCCGCGCTCGACAAAGATGAGGCGGGCCGCGAGGCAAATGCCATGGCGGAATTGCTCACGCCACTTTGCAAGGCGGGCAATACCGACACGGCGTGGGATATCACGGCCGAGGCGATTCAGATTCACGGCGGATACGGGTATTGCCAGGATTATCCTGTGGAACAGTACGCCCGCGAATGTAAAATCTTAAGTATTGTAGAAGGGACCAACGGAATTCAGTCCATTGATCTGCTGATGCGGAAAGTCCTGATGGACAAAAATCAGTACAATCTGAGTATCTTCAAAAAAAAGGTGCGCGAAACACTCAGCGCGGCTGAAAGCCTTGTGGATGATAAATACAGAATGCCCATTCAGGAGGCGCTTTGCAAACTGGATGAAGTAGTATCGTTTTTAAATAAGCAACTAGCCTCCGGAAATCTTCCGGCCGTTTTCGGTCACGCCACCTCGTTTCAAAAAGCACTGTTTATGCTCTGCATGGGCTGGACGCATTTATGGAACATGGTTGTGGCAGCCAAACGTTTGAATGATATAACAGGGATAGCCGCGGTTGCTTCCCGCCATGAACAGGATAAAGACTTAAGCGATGCCGCTTTTTACCGCGGAAAGATTCTGGCCTCGCGCTTTTTCATCGGCACGGAATTCCCGAAGTACGCAAGCCTCACTGACGCCATTATAAACAATGATTCCGCCTTGACGGAAGCCTGCGCCTCCATCTTTCCGGGGGCGTAACAAATCCCTTATGTTCCGCCTGAAAATAATCAATTTTTAACAATAATATTCATTGACTCTTTCCGATTGCATAAGTAGAATAATTCTATCTTTGTCTTTTTAACAAATCAAAATTTCAGTCTGTAATATTAGGAAAGGGGACCTTGCCGATGAAAAGCAAAATACTATGGTTGTTTTTTTGTTTACTGATGGCTTCCGCGGCTTTTGCCGAAAATGGAGCGCGAATCGAATGGTTCAGTCCGCAGGGGGTGGTAAAAGATGTGCGCCAGGTGAGCGTGCGGTTTTCCGATCAGATGGTCCCTTTTGGCGATCCCCGCAGTCTGGCTGACCCGTTCGAAATCACCTGTCCGGAAAAAAGTTCCAGCCGCTGGGCGGATGGTAGAAACTGGATTCTTGATTACGACCGTGATCTTCCCGCGGGTATCAGCTGTGAATTCCGCTTAAAAGACGACGTTAAAACGCTGGCAGGCAGGCCGCTTGACGGCCCCAAAATATTTACCTTCAATACCGGCGGACCGTCCATCCGGAGGGGTTCCATGCCCGGCGATGGAAGCATGTATATCGATGAAGAACAAATATTTATTTTAGCGCTGGATTGCGAACCGGATTTAGATTCTGTGAAGCAGCATGTTTTCTTTTCCGTTGACGGAATCGAAAACAACATCGGCATCCGGATCATTGAAGGCAAGACAAGACAGGATATTTTAAAGAGCCGGGGCAGATACGCTTTTTGGCTCAGGGAAAAGCATATGGGATCCATTGTTCTGATTCAATCTCTGCAGCGTTTTCCGTCCAGCGCTAAAATCAGTTTAATCTGGGGCAAAGACGTCAAAGCAAAAAGCGGCCTGACCAATCAGCAGGATCAGATTCTGCATTTCCAGACACGGGAGCCGTTTTCCGCCAAATTTACTTGTTCGCGGGAGAATAGCTCAGCAGGTTGCATTCCGTTTAGCGATATGAATATCTATTTTACCGCGCCGATCTCCAGGGCGCAGGCCGCAAAAATTGTCTTGAAAAGCGTAAACAATAAATTATCCAAACAGGCGCAAGGCAAAGATGCCGCTGTGACAGCATTAGTGGTTTCAAAAAAAGGCGGCAAGATATCTTATCATATTTGGAAATCACATTTGGAAGCGGAAGGCGACGATGTTTCCAGTATCCGTTTCAGCGGGCCTTTCCCGGAAAAGACGGACTTTATCGTTTCGCTGCCCGCGGGTTTAAAAGATAATGCCGGCAGACTGCTCGTGAATGCCGACAAGTTTCCGCTATCCGTGCGCACGAATGAATATCCTCCCCTGGCCAAGTTCTCTTCACGGTTTGGCATTCTGGAGTTGAAAGCCAATGCCGGATTACCCGTCACGCTGCGCAATCTTGAGCCGCTGATTAAAGCGAAATATCAAAGAATAGATCAGAAACAAAACGCGGCGGAACAGATTTCCGGAAAAATATTAAACGCGCGCCAGGACCGTGCGGAGCATTTGCAGGAATGGTTAAGAAAAGTGGCACGGGCATCAAGGGAAGAATCAGTTTTTGGTGATAACCCGAATATAAAGAAATTTACTCTGCCGAAGCCTCATGGCGGAAAAGCCTTTGAGGTCGTCGGCATCCCGATGAAGAAATCAGGTCTGTATATCGTGGAACTCGAAAGTTCAATTTTGGGGAAGGAACTGCTGGCTTCGTCAGCGCCGATGTATGTTCCGACAGCCGTTCTGGTCACCAATCTCTCGGCGCATTTCAAATGGGGGCGGGAATCATCGCTTGTCTGGGTCACAACGCTTGACGAAGGAAAACCGGTCAAGGACGCGGCGGTGGCCATCCGGGATTGTCAGGAAAAAATTATCTGGCAGGGCAGGACAGACTTATCCGGCATTGCCCGCGTGAACACGCAGCTTCCATCAGACACGGAACTCCCCAACTGCTATGATAAAGATGAAGACCATCGTTATTATTACAGCGAAAGCGGTCCGCTTGGCGGCTTGCAGAGTGGTCTTTTTGTAACGGCGCAGACAAAAGATGATTTGACTTTTGTTCATTCGAGTTGGGATGAGGGTATAGAACCATGGCGATTCCAACTGCCGGCTGATAAATCCGGCAGTAACATCTATGGCGCCCATACTATTTTTGACCGCACCCTTCTTAGAGCCGGGGAAAAAATCAGCATGAAGCATGTCTTTCGCAAGAGAAACATGTCGGGTTTCGGCATTCCTCCCCAGGACACTCTGCCGAATAATGTTTTAATTACCCACAGCGGCAGTGACGAAAAATATGAGTTTCCCCTGCGCTGGTCGGCCAACGGCACGGCTGAGACTACATGGCAAATTCCCAAAGATGCCAAACTGGGGACTTATGAAGTAACTTTGACGAACAAGGACGAAGACGATAAGGCCACAAAAGTCAAAGTCCGCAAAACGCGAAGAATCAAAAAAGCAAGAAAAAGACTGGAAGGTTCTTTCGAGACGGGCGAATTTCGTGTTGAAGAGTTTCGCGTGCCTCTGATGAAGGGCACCATACAACCGCCGGAAGCGCCATTGGTCAACGCGCAAAAAGTTGATTTGAAACTGGGCGTTCAGTATCTGGCCGGTGGAGGCGCCGGTCTTATTCCCGTTAAAATGCGCAGTTTCATTCGTCCCAAATCAATCTCTGATTTCGAAGCTTTTGAGGATTTCACATTCGGCAACGGGCAGGTTGAAGAAGGATTAAAGAGAAGAGGAACAGATATTGAGGATGACGAGGAAGGCGATTATCCCGAAGAGACGGTTTCACGGGAGAACCCGTCTGTAAAGAACAAGGAACCGGGTCTGCCCGTAATCGAGTTGAACCTGGATAAACTTGGCGCGGCAACCGCAACGCTTACGGGACTGCCCAAGGCCGATACAGCCAAAGAATTATTAACGGAAATGGAGTTTATGGACCCGAACGGCGAGATCCAGACGGTTTCCGCGAAAATTCCCCTGTGGCCTTCAAAATACATTATCGGAATAAAACCGGATTCATGGGCTTCGTCAAAAGATAATCTGAAATTTCAGACGGCGGTTGTCGATCTTTCCGGCAAGCCGGTTGTGGGAGCGCGGGTGAGTGTTGATATCTTTGAAAGGAAAAACTATTCCCACCGCAAACGGCTGATCGGAGGTTTCTATGCTTACGAAAATACCGATGAGACAAAAAAAATCGCCCGGTTTTGCGAAGGCATAACAGATGCTCACGGCCTGTTGATTTGTGAGGGGAAATCGCCGGTATCCGGCAATATTATTCTACAGGCGCAATCCGGGGATCCGGACGGCAATAAAACTTACGCGAACAGGGATGTCTGGGTAGCCGATAAAAGCGATTGGTGGTTCGACATCAGCGACAACGATCGAATCGATCTTCTGCCGGAGAAAAAAAGTTATTCCCCCGGCGAAAAGGCTGTCTTTCAGGTCAGGATGCCTTTCCGCAGCGCCACCGCTTTGATCAGTGTTGAGCGGGAAGGCGTGATTGATTCCTGGGTCAGCAATATTTCCGGCAAAAATCCGACAATCGAAGTGCCGGTAAAACCTTCTTACGCGCCCAATGTTTTCATTTCCGTTTTGGTTGTCCGCGGCCGCGTGCCCGGCATTAAGCCTTCCAGCATGATAGACATGGGCAAGCCCGCCTATAAGCTGGGCATTGCCGGAATCAACGTCGGCTGGTCGGCGCACGAATTAAAGGTGCATGTCGCGGCGGCACAGCCGGTTTATAAAATCCGCCAGAAGGCGCAGGTCAAAATTAAAGTGACAACCGCCGAAGGAAATGCTCCGCCCGCGGGGAGCGAAGTAGCCATAGCGGCGGTCGATGAAGGTCTACTGGAACTCATGCCCAACGCAAGCTGGAATATTCTGGCCGCCATGATGGGCCAGCGTAATTATGAAGTCAGCACCGCCACAGCGCAGATGCAGGTCATCGGCAAACGTCATTTCGGATTAAAAGCGCTGCCTCCGGGCGGCGGCGGCGGAGCGGGAAAGGGAACCAGAGAACTGTTCGACACCCTGCTTCTCTGGAAGGGCAAAGTTACGCTTGATGACCAGGGCGAGGCCGCGGTCGAAATACCGCTTAACGATTCCATTACCGGTTTCCGTATCGTCGCCGTGGCTACGGGCGGAACAGGCCTGTTCGGAACCGGCGCGACGTCAATTCGGACAACGCAGGATTTGATGATCTTTGCCGGCCTGCCTCCTTTAGTCAGGGAAGGCGATAAATACCGGGCGGAATTTACGCTGCGCAATACGACCAACCGTAAAATTGAAGCCGATGTTACGGGAGCCGCCTCCGGCCTTTCGGAAGCTGTCTCTCCGATCAGCGTTACGCTCGATCCTTCCGAAGCAAAAGTAGTGGGCTGGGACGTCACCGCGCCCGCGGGTTTGGAGAAACTGCAGTGGGAAGTGGAAATCAAAGAAAAAGGCGCAGACCAGGGCGACCGCATTAAAGTGACACAGAAAATAACGCCGGTCACGCCGGTTAGAACTTATCAGGCAACCATCATGCAGGTCACCAAAGATATCAATATTGAAGTCGAGCGTCCGCATGACGCCATCACCGGGCGCGGAGGCGTGAACGTTATTTTGAAACCCAAAATTTCAGACGGCCTTTCAGGCGTAACCGATTACATGAAACAATATCCCTATACATGTATGGAACAAAAAGTATCCGTCGCGGTTGCCCTGCGCGATGAAGCGCTGTGGAAAACCGTCATGGCGCAACTGCCGTCGCATCTTGATTCCAGCGGTTTTATAAAATATTTTCCCATGTGCCTGTACGGCAGCCCGACGCTGACGTCCTATGTCCTTGCCATCTCCAATGAAGCGGGCTGGGAAATTCCGTCCTATGAAAAAGAGAGAATGCAAACCGCGTTGAAGGGTTTTATTTCCGGACAATATCATGGTTATTCGCCGCTTCCTTCCGCGGATTTAAATATCAGAAAACTTGCCGCGATCGAGGCGCTGGCCAGATACAAGCAGGCCGATGCTTCGATGCTGAACTCCATTATCATTGAACCCAATCTGTGGCCGACTTCGGCTGTGATTGACTGGCTGAATATTCTCCATTCTGTGAACGATATTCCGGATTCCGGCAAGCGTATCGGCGAAGCCGAGCAAATCCTTCGCTCCCGTCTCAATTTTCAGGGAACAAAAATGGGATTTGCCACGGAGCACACCGATTTTCTCTGGTGGCTGATGACTTCCGGCGATGTCAATGCCGTGCGCCTGATCCTCACCATGAAGGATTCCGAAACATGGAAAGAAGACATGCCGCGGATCGTTCAGGGCGCGCTGGCCCGGCAAAGAAAAGGCGCCTGGGATTTGACGCTGGCCAATGCCTGGGGCGTGCTCGCGATGGAGAAATTTTCGGCAAAATTTGAAGCGGTTCCCGTAACCGGATTCAGCAACGCGGAACTTGGCGCGAAAGTCAGGAAAACAGACTGGAGCGCGAATCCGAAAGGCACATCCCATCTGTATCCGTGGCCGGCAAAAAAAGGAACTCTCGAAGTAACCCATCGCGGCACGGGAGCGCCGTGGCTGACGATTCAATCACTGGCCGCCATTCCGCTGAAGACGGATTTATCCAGCGGTTATAAAATTAAAAGAACCATTATTCCCGTGGAACGCAAAAATCCCGATACCTGGACAACCGGCGACATTCTTCGCGTCCGTCTGGAACTTGAGGCGCAGACAGACCAGACCTGGGTTGTTGTGAGCGATCCCGTGCCGGCGGGCGCGTCTATCCTCGGAAAAGGCCTGGCCAGAGATTCACAAATCCTGACCCAGGATGAAAAAAGAAAAGGCTGGGTTTGGCCGGCCTTTGAAGAACGTTCCTTTGAGTTCTTCAGGGCGTATTATGAATATGTTCCGAAGGGAAGCTGGACGGTTGAATACACAATCCGGCTGAATCAAACCGGCACATTCCATTTGCCCACGACCAGGGTAGAGGCCATGTATTTCCCGGAAATGTTCGGTGAAATTCCGAATAAAGGACTGGTCGTTCAACCGTAGACCAGGGTTTCAGGCGACCGTTTGATTTTTATGAAAAAGATTTTAGCAATTTCCCTGTTGATATTTCTTTTGCCGCGTGGGGCTTACGCGCTTCCGGTTTATAAAGAAGTGCGGCAAAATTATGTAAAATCCGACTCCCTTTTGCTTGACCGTCACGGGGCGCCGCTGCATGAATTGAGAACGGATAAAGACCATCGCAGAATGGATTGGACGGCTTTATCCGATATATCCCCCGCGCTTAAGCAGGCGGTCATTCACGCTGAAGATAAGAACTTTTATCATCATGCCGGAGTGGATTACGCGGCCATCAGTGTTTCTCTCTTCCAGTCGCTGTTAAGGCAAAATACACGCGGAGCCAGCACGATCACCATGCAACTGGTTTCCTTTCTTGAACCGGCGATTCAACCGAAAAAAAGCAGAAGATCGTTGCAGCAAAAATGGCTGCAGATGGATGCCGCCCGCGATCTGGAAAAAAAATGGACGAAAGAGGAAATCTTTGAAGCTTATCTCAATCTGGTAACTTTCCGCAGTGAATTACAGGGGGTTGCCGCCGCGTCGCGCGCCCTGTTCGGCAAGGAGCCGCACGGGCTGAATCAGACGGAATCAGCCATTTTGGCCGCGCTGATCCGGTCACCCAACGCTTCCTATGATTCTGTTTTCCAGCGATCCTCGCAAATCATGATATCGCTTAACTGGCCAATCAACAGCAATGAATTGAGCGGGAAAATAAAACAAATTTTCCCGGGCGCCAACACTATTCAACCGCGTATGGCAATAGCCCCGCATGTCGCGGAGCGATTGCTTAAGGACAAACCTAAAGGGTCAACCGTAACCTGCACGCTGGATTCCGGTTTGCAGCGATTCGCGCTAAACAGCATGGCCTCGCAGCTTTTAGCCCTTCACGGACAAAATGTCAGCGACGGGGCCGTGCTTGTTCTGGACAATAAAACCGGTCAGGTTCTGGCCTATGCCACATACAGCGCTAATGATTCCAACGCCCGGTATGTGGATGGTATTCAGGCCAAGAGACAGGCCGGCTCAACCTTAAAACCTTTCTTGTACGCCCTCGCCCTTGATTCGCGCATTCTCACCGCCGCGTCCGTACTGAATGACGCGCCGCTCGATATTTCTGTGGCCGGCGGCCTTTATCAACCGCACAACTATGATTCGGCATACCGGGGACCGGTCAGTGTGCGGGTCGCCCTGGCTTCGTCATTAAATGTGCCGGCTGTCTTGACGTTAAATTTAGTCGGCACCGAAGCTTTTTTAAATAAATTGCGGATGATGGGGATTAAAGAAATCAGCGAATCAGGCGATTTTTACGGTCCGTCACTGGCGCTGGGCTCCGCCGATGTAAGTCTGTGGGAACTCACCAATGCTTACCGGACGCTTGCCAACGGCGGCCGGTGGAGTGAAGCGGTTTTAACATGGGAGGGGCCCGCGGTGAAAAATAATAAGACGATCCTGTCGGCTGAAGCGGCATTTATCGTTTCCGATATTCTGTCCGACCGGGAAGCCCGCAGCGGCACCTTCGGGCTGGAAAACTCTCTGGCGACTAAATTCCGGAGCGCCGTAAAAACAGGCACAAGCAAGGATATGCGTGATAACTGGTGCATCGGTTACTCGTCCCAATATACCGTAGGCGTCTGGGTGGGAAACTATTCCGGCGAATCGATGTGGAACGTCAGCGGCGTAAGCGGCGCGGCGCCCGTCTGGCATGAGATGATGGATTATCTCCACCGGAACAAATCCGATCATAAAGCTTCCCCTCCTTCCAATGTTGTCAAAAAAGAAATTGCGTCGTCATTAAATCCCGGGAAACGGCAGGAGGAGTGGTTTATCCGGGGTACGGAACCCTCCGGGGACGTTTTGGTTGTCAAACAATATAATGAAAAAATTGTTTATCCGCCTTCGGGCACCATCATAGCGCTGGACCCGGATATTCCGCAGGATTTGCAGAAGGTTTTTTTTATTTCCAGGACAGAGGATAAAGAATTGAAATGGATTCTGAATAAATCGGAAAGTATCGGGACGGGCAAATCAATAGCCTGGTCGCCGCGCGCGGGAAAATATAATCTGGAACTATCGGATACGGGCGGTAAAATTATTGATTCCGTCAGCTTTGAGGTCCGCGGCGACAATCAAGCCGATCAGGTAGAGAATGATACAAAACAATAGCGAAAAGTCAGCAAGCCCGCGCAAAGTAATTAACGGTTTGAAATATATCCCGACAAATCGGGTATCCCGGGAAGTGCCCGATCCGGCCAATGAACCGTAGAAATCCATCGAACCGGCAAAACCCGATCAAACAGGGCAAGTTAATGGTATCAGCGGCAATTTTTTTATTGACAACTCATTCCCTAAAGGATTATTTTAAAGATAAGTCATATCGTTTAATATTTGTTGATTTAATAGTCAATTTTCTGCCTTTCGTCGTAAAATGAATTATCGTAAGCAGCCGGTTTTTTGTTTCTGCGGTGATGATCATGCCTTTTGTTGGAAGCCCGTTTTAGATGCCGGGAATTTTGATTTTCCATGAAATAAGTTCAGGCAAACACGCGCATGAACTTAAGGAGGTAAAAAAAATGGTTATCATAGGAATCATTACTTTTCCCACGGAGAGTTCAAAAGAGATGGGCAAGCGTTTTATGGAAGTGCCCGCTTACATAACCAAGAGGGGACCTTATTTCAGCTCCGAACTGGGGGTGGGAATCAAGAGCATATCCATATTCGAGTTCGAGCCCTCTAAAATGGCGGAAGCCACCGCGTTTGTCTCCGATTTCTTTGCGATGTACATCGGCGTACCCGGATATACATATAACATCAGCACATGGCTGGAGGCGATGGAAGCGCTTAAGCTGGTGGGGCTGGAGTAGCACGTCATATTTCACGAAAGGAAATGAACCCATGAAGAAGAATATTTTTCTGCATTTCAAAGACGGCCGGAGGTTTGAAGCCGGTCTTGCCCATCCGTTTAGCGGAAAAGAGAACGAATTGAAGGTCCAAACGGCCGAAAATCAAGCGCCGCATACTTTTCCTTTGGATGAACTAAGCGCCATTTTCTTTCTTGAAGGCGCCTGCCCCGCCAATATCGCGCCGTCCGATCATAACCTGGAAGAAGTGCTGACGCTGGATAACACAAGCTACCATGTGCACGCCGAAGTCAAGGGGAATTCCGCAAACGGTTTCTACGCGGTTCCCGCCGCGAAAGGCGCCCCATGGCGCTTTGCCTTTTTTATTTCCAGCGGCATCAAGATGCGTTCCCAGAGACAACATATAGGCAATATTCTTACGGACGCGGGTGTCGTAAGCAAAGAAGACGTCGGAGACGCGCTCGACATTCAGCAAAAACTACGCGCCCGGAAAGTAGGAGAGATCCTTGCGGAAACAGCCAATGTGAAGCAGGAAAAAATCGACAAGACCATTCAGGAACGCGCAAGTGAAGGTAAAATTCCCCCTCATGTCCGCATCGGGGATATCCTTATTTCCGCGGGGCTTGTTACCCGTGAACAGGTGGACCGCGCTCTCGAAATTCAGAAAAACGGCAAGGGTAAAAAGCTGGGCGACATCCTCATCGGAATGGGTTTGATCTCCGAAGAACAGCTTCTTCAGGCCCTGGCGACGAAATTCCGGCTTCGCCTGGTTGACTTAAGCCAGATAACGCCCGGCATCGAAACGCTCAGCCTTCTTTCGAAGGATATTGTTAACCGGTTCAAGGTGTTTCCGGTTGAATCAAACGCGAGGACCCTTGTGGTGGCCACCTCCACCCCAACCGACATCACCATTACCGACCGTCTGCGTTTCATCACCAACCGGAATATTGAGATATGCGTAGCCACTGCCGCCCAGATCGCTGAAGCCATGGAGAAATTTTATAATATTCAGGATACATCCTCGGCGACTGAGACGCTGCTTGGCAAGGTGGGAAAAGAACTGGCCGCTGTCGCGGAGGAGGAATTGCCGGAGGAAGGGGCGAACGCGGAGCCGGATTCCATGATGATTACCTTTATCAATCAAGTGCTCATCGATGCCTATACCAAAGGCGCCTCCGACATCCACTTTGAACCGGGAATGGGCAAGGAGCCTTTCACCATCCGTTACCGGGTGGACGGGGATTGTTACATCGCCCACAAGATACCCTCCATCCACAAAGCCGCCGTTATCTCAAGGCTGAAGATTCTGGCTCAACTGGACATCGCGGAGCGGCGAAGGCCGCAAAGCGGAAAGATCATGCTCAGGTACGAAGGCCGCAAGATTGAATACCGCATGGAAGTTACCCCGACCGTCGGCAATCAGGAGGACGCTGTTTTGCGAATCCTTGCCACGTCCAAGCCGCTTCCCCTGGATGCCATGGGTTTTTCCCCAATCAATCTGACCCGGTTCCGGGATATCATCACCAAACCCTACGGCATCATTCTTTGCGTCGGCCCCACCGGCTCCGGCAAGACCACGACGCTCCATTCAGCGCTCGGACTCATCAATATGCCTCTGCGCAAGATATGGACGGCCGAAGACCCTGTGGAGATTACCCAGCCGGGACTGCGCCAGGTGCAGATCCATCCCAAGATCAACTTTAGTTTTGCCGAAGCGCTGCGCTCCTTTCTCCGCGCCGACCCCGATGTCATCATGATCGGCGAGATGCGCGACGAGGAGACGGCTAAAATCGCCATCGAAGCGTCCCTGACCGGACACCTTGTTTTCAGCACGCTGCACACCAACAGCGCGCCGGAAACGGCGGTCCGCCTCATTGAGATGGGAATGGACCCTTTCAACTTCTCCGACGCCTTATTAGGCATAGTGGCCCAGCGCCTGGCCCGCAGGCTCTGCGATAACTGTAAAAGACCCTATCATCCGGACCGCGAAGAATATGACGAGATGGTCCGCAGCTACGGCAAGGAATGGTTTGCCGCGCACAAAATGCCGGACTACACGCCGGAACTTTCCCTGATGAAGAAAAACGGCTGTGAAAAATGCGGAGGCACGGGATACAAAGGGCGCATCGCGTTTCATGAATTGCTTATGGGCACCAAAAAAGTCAAGGAAGCCATCAAAAAAGGCATGGGTGTTGAAGACCTGCGCAATCTGGGGATTGAGGAGGGCATGAGAACCCTCAGAATGGACGGCATCATGAAGGTCTTTCAGGGAATCACCGATTACGAGCAGGTCAATAAAGTCTGTCTCTAGCGCGCGGGTACCCTATCCAGCCAAAAATACTTAGGGGGCGGTGGGGGCTTTGGTTTCCTGTTACCGGCTTCGGGCTTAACCCTTCCCCTTCTGCCATCGCGCAAAGCTTTTCCGAAATAAATTCATCAGAATTTTAAGAGTTTTCACGGGTTTTTGCGCCTCATGAAAAACGCGATGACTTGAAGTCGCAAATCCATCAAGAAGTTCATTGACAAAATTCATCCCCTCGTATATTGAAAGCCGACAAGGGTGTAAGATGTACTGCCGTGACCGGCGGTCATCTATCCAACCAACCAACGAGTAAAGGCTTATACGAAGTAACTACTCACCTATTTTCTTCTAATTAACCTTCTGCTCTGCTGGAGGTTAATCACTTTACATTCCCTAAGGAGTAAGGAGGCTGTATGGATTTAAGAGATGCGTATTTTATTGATGGAGTTCGTACATGGTTCGGAAAGGCTAGACAGGATGGTTTCTACTGGAATACACGGGCGGATGACATGGTCACCAAGATCATGAAAGAACTTGTGAGAAGAAACCCCACCGTTCCATGGGGCGAAGTAGACGACAGCATTTGGGGCGCGACGACCCAGGTTGGCGATCAGGGAACGACGATGGGCAGAACCGTCGTGTTCACCGCGGGACTTCCGGAAACCGTTCCCGGATTTTCCGTTGACCGGATGTGCGCGGGCGGCATGACCTGCCAGGCCATCGGCTCATCGTACATCAGATCGGGCGTTGCCGATATGATCATCGCGGGCGGCGTGGAGCACATGGCGCACCATCCCATGGGAGCGGGCGCGGACCCGAATCCGAGAATCGTCACCGAAAAAATGGTCGAACCGAAATATTTCAACATGGGAAACACGGCCGAGAAGCTCCATGACTGGATGCCGGAACACGGCGAGCAGCCCGTGACCAAGGAAGAGGCCGATGAATATGCCTTCCGCGTTCTGGAGCGATACTTCAAGGCGCTCGACGCCGGTTACTATGCCAAGCACTGCGTTGACATGACGGTATTCACCCCCACGGGATGGAAAGTTGCCGATCGTGACGAGCAGGCCAAACGCGGCACCACCCTCGAGAGCATCAAGGGCCTCCGCAAATTCCCCTTCAAGGCTGAAGGCCATGTCACAGCGGCCAACGCCTCGGGATTGAATGACGGCGCGTGCGTATCGCTTTTGATGTCGGGACAGAAATGCAAAGAACTGGGCATCAAACCCAAAATGAAATTTGTCGGCGCGGCCTTCATGGGCGTGGATCCTTCCATCATGGGTTGGGGTCCTGTTCCGTCCACCGAAAAGGTTTTGAAAAATTTCGGCATGAAATTTTCCGATCTCGATTATATCGAGCTCAACGAAGCCTTTGCCGTTCAGGCCGTCGGCTTCATGAAGCATTTCGGCATGAAGCTGCCTGAAGATCCAAGGTTAAACCCCTATGGAGGAACCATTGCGATGGGCCACCCGCTGGCCAGCTCCGGTGTGCGTCTGAGCATGCAGCTCGCGCAGGATTTCGAGATGAATCCGAAGGCAAAATACGGACTCACCACGATGTGCGTCGGTCTCGGCATGGGCGGTTCTATCATTTGGGAAAACGTAGTAGGAAAAAACATCTAGGAGGATAACGCAATGGCTAAATATATAACAGAATGCAAACTGAATTTTCACCAGTCCAAGAAGGCTGGCAAAATAGCGATTGTCACAATGGACAACGGACAGCTTTTCAATGTTCCCAACACGTGGGGGCAGGAAGCTCTGGAATCGCTCAACAAAGTTATCGACGTCGTGGAAAAAGACGCTGATGTAAAAGGCTGGCTTTTGACCGGCAAACCGTTCATCTTCAACGTGGGCGCGGATATCATGAGCGTGGACGCCAACGCCAAACGCGCTGACGCTCTCGAAATCGGCATCCTCGGACACAAGATCTTCAAACGCATCATGGATCTCAAGATCCCGACGCTCGCCGCGATTAACGGAGCGGCCATGGGCGGCGGCGTTGAAGTGGGTCTGTACCACAAATACCGCACCATCTCCAAGAGTCCGGGCGGCTGCGATCATTACGCTCTGCCGGAATGCTTCCTGGGCCTCGTGCCGGGCTGGGGCGGAACTCAGCTTGTCACCAAGCTGTGCGGACCCGAAGCGGCTATCGAACTCATCATCATGAATCCGCTCAACATGAACAAAATGATCAATTCCAAGAAGGCCTTCGAAATGGGCCTGGCCGATAAACTGATCGCCCCCGCGGAGTTTATGGATGAATCCCTGGCACTGCTTGAGCGCATCATCACCGGCGAAGAGAAGATCGAGCGCAAGAAAGCCGATCCCAAGATGAGCGACGATCTTTACAACACAACCAAGGCCGCCATCGCGGGCCGTGTGCACTCCGGCGCTTTGAGCCCCTACCGCGCGCTTGACCTGATCCGCGGCGCGGCGGGATGGACTCTTGACGAAGGCTTCATGAAAGAGAGCGAAACGCTGGCCGACATGATCGTATCCGATCAGTTCAAATGCGGCGTTTACTCCTTTGATCTTACCCAGCGCCGCGCCAAGAAACTTCCCGGCAGGCCGCCGAGAGAAGTCAAGGGCAACAAGATCGCCAAGATCGGCGTCATCGGCGCCGGCCTTATGGCATCCCAGATGGCGCTCCTGTTCGCGCAGCGCTATCAGTGCCCGGTTATCATGAAAGATATCAAACAGGAATTCGTGGACAAGGGCCTGGCATACGTCAGAGATCAGCTTGCCAAGTCAGCCAAAAAAGGCAAGATGACCGCGAACGAAGCCAAGTGGATGGGCGAAGAACTGATCACCGGAACCGTATCGTACGAGCCGTTCAAGGACTGCGACTTTGTCATTGAAGCCGTTTTTGAAGAGATCGCCATCAAGCAGAAAGTTTTCGGCGAACTCGAAGCCGTATGCAAGCCCGAGTGTCTGTTCCTCACCAACACCTCGTCTCTGGATATCGAGGCGATGGGCAAAAACCTGAAAGATCCGTCCCGCGTGGTGGGATTCCATTTCTTCAACCCCATCGCGGTGCTGCCGCTTGTTGAAATCATCAAGACAAGCAAAACCAGCGACGTCGTACTGGCTACGGCATTTGACATCGCCAAGAAAATCAAGAAGACCCCCGTTCTCGTGAAGAACGCGCCGGGCTTCCTGGTCAACCGAGTGCTCACAGCTATGTCCGACGGCATCTTCAAGTGCCTTGATGAAGGCGCGGGCTTCCTGCAGACCGACAACGCGATGCATGAGATGGGCTTCCCCATGTCGCCGTTTGCTTTGACGGCTCTGGTGGGACCGGCTATTTCCCTGCACGTGCTGGAGACCCTCAACAAGGCCTGGCCTGATAGATTTGCTGTCAACGAGGGACTCAAAAACCTCGTGGCAAAAGGCAAGAAGGCCATACTGACCTTCACCGACAAGGGCATCGATATCGATCCCGAAATCGCGGCAGGCTGGAAGCAGGGCAACAAGAAGTTCACCGACGACGAGATCAGAGAGCGCGTCATGGAACGCATCGCGCAGGAGATCGACCTGATCCTCAAAGAAGGCGTCGTGGCGAGCCCCAAAGATGTGGATACCGGTGTCATCATGGGCGCCGGCTGGCCGTTCTTCATGGGCGGCATCACCCCGTATCTGGATCAGAGAGGAATCTCGAAAAAGGTCACGGGAGCGAACTTCCACCCCAACGGGTTTTTAGCGATAGAGAAATAAAACAAGTGTAATCAGCAATTCAAAAGCCGGGTAGCTAAAAAGCCGCCCGGCTTTTTTTATTTTTGCACTCCGTCATTGCGAGCCGCATCTCATGCGGCGTGGCAATCTCTACGCTGTCATTCCCGTCGCCTGATGTCCTTTGGGTACGCAGGCGGGAATCCAGTATTTCTTAATTAAGTACCGTTCGGTCGAGTCTTTTTGAATTCGACAGCAAGTGTAAACCCGCAGCATGCTGCGGGTTAAGCGAGCGAATAATAAACTGTAACTTTCCTTAAGAATCGAAGCCTCTCCCAAGGCTTGCCTTGGGAGGTCTTCAATCGACCGTTCCTTAAATATAGTTCGGGTCTTCAGACCCGTTCTGTTTAATCGCAGCTAAAGCCTCGCGCTCCGCGGCAATCCCTACGCTACTCCATCATTGCGAACCAGCCTTTGGCTGGTGTGGCAATCTCTCTTTTAATTTTTTCTATATTGTAGGGATTGATCCCCGATCAATTCGAATCGGCGCGTTTTGGAAACGCGCCCTACAATTTATATTGCTGCTACAGTAATGCCGAGTCGATATCAAGACCATTTCATCATTGCGATAAGTAAAAAAACCAATCCATATATTTTTAGTTGCAATGTATTCAATAATTTGTAAGATAACAGTCAATATTCACGTCAAATTCACTATAAATTTAAGGAAATAATGCCGCTAAGCTGGAACGAAATTAAAACACGTGCGCTCGCCTTTTCCAAGGAATGGCAGAATGAAAGTTCTGAGGATGCAGAGGCAAAATCATTCTGGGATGGATTTTTCAATGTCTTTGGCATTACCCGGAGAAGGGTAGCCAGTTTTGAAGTGCATGTTAAAGAGCTGGACGACAAAGACGGCTATATTGATTTATTCTGGCGAGGCGTACTGGTTGTTGAGCACAAATCACGTGGTAAGAGTCTTGACAAAGCCTACTCACAGGCGCTGGATTATTTTTCCGGCATTGCCGAGCGTGATCTTCCCAAGTATATTATTGTTTCCGACTTTGCCCGCATTCGACTGTATGATCTGGAAGAAAACCAGGAAGATGAATTCGATTTAAAAGATTTGCACAAAAAAGTACGTCTATTTGGTTTCATTGCCGGTTATCTGACCCATAAAATTCAGGAGCAGGACCCTGTCAATATTAAAGCCGCTGAGCAGATGGGTAAACTGCATGATCAGATGAAAGAATCCGGTTATACCGGTCATCCGTTGGAACTCTATATGGTGCGTCTTTTGTTCTGCCTGTTCGCGGAAGATACGGGCATTTTTGAAAAACAGCAGTTTCGGGAATATATCGAAGAGCGAACCGGTGTCGACGGCTCCGACCTCGGCCATCACTTAAGTACGTTATTTCAGGTTTTGAATACGCCGCCTGAAAAACGCCTGAAAAATCTCGACGAGCAGCTTGCCGCTTTTAATTATATTAATGGCAAACTTTTTGAAGAAATGCTACCCACAGCCGGTTTCGATTCCGCCATGCGGCTAGAACTGCTAAATTGCTGTGCGCTGGATTGGAGCAGAATTTCACCCGCTATTTTCGGCTCGCTTTTCCAGTCCATCATGGATAAAGCCGCGCGACGCAATCTGGGCGCTCATTACACCAGTGAAGAAAACATCCTTAAACTTATCAAACCATTATTTCTCGATGACCTTTGGGAAGAGTTTGAAAAGATCAAACACAACAAAAACAGATTGTTGGATTTTCATCAGAAACTTAGGCGTCTGCATTTTCTCGATCCCGCCTGCGGCTGCGGCAACTTTCTGGTTATAGCCTATCGCGAACTCCGGCTTCTGGAGCTCGAAATTCTGAGGGCGTCAAAAATATTTCAAAGCGAGATCTATATTCATAAACTGATTAATATTAATGTTGACCAGTTCTACGGAATCGAAATTGAGGAATTTCCCGCGCAGATAGCGCAAGTTGCGCTGTGGTTGATGGACCATCAGATGAACATGCTGGTTTCCGAAGAATTCGGCCTCTACTTCGCAAGAATTCCTCTGGAGACAAGCGCGAAAATCATTCACGATAATGCGCTGAAAATTGATTGGGAAGAAGTAATATCCGTTCGGAATTTAAATTACATCATGGGCAATCCGCCATTCGTGGGCGCAAAATTCATGAACGGTGAACAACGCGAAGATGTAGCCGGTGTCTTTGGAAATATGAAAAACGCGGGTCTTCTTGATTATGTTGCGGCATGGTATGTAAAAGCAGCCCGAATGATAAAGGGCACAAAAATATGCTGTGCTTTTGTTTCCACAAATTCCATAACGCAAGGCGAGCAAGTCGGTGTTTTATGGAACTGGATGCTAGCTGAAGGCATGAAGATATTTTTTGCCCATCGCACTTTTCAGTGGAACAACGAAGCACGCGGCAAAGCTGCGGTGCATTGTGTGATTGTCGGCTTTGCCAATTTCGATGTATCGCCCAAAATACTATTTGAATATGAAAATATTAAGGGTCAGCCCCACAAGGTAAAAGCGCAAAATATCAATCCCTATCTTGTTGATGCGCCGAATATTCTTCTCCCAAACATTAAAAAGCCTATTTGTAATGTTACTCCCATAGTTTTTGGAAGTATGCCAAATGATGGTGGCAATTTACTACTTTCAAATGATGAAAAAACGGCACTCTTGGAAAAAGAACCGCAGGCCAATAAATGGCTAAAGAAATTTTTAGGTGCTGATGATTTTATTAATTCCAATCCCAGGTGGTGTTTGTGGTTGATTAGCATTTCTCCAACAGAATTAAACCATTTAAAATACATAAAAGAACTTGTTGATAAGGTAAAGAAACACAGGTTATCCAGTTCAAGAAAAACGACTATAGAACTGGCTGCAACACCAACGCTATTTGGGGAAATAAGACAGCCTAAAGAAATTTATATTCTAATTCCACGCCACAGTTCCGAAAATCGTGTTTATGTTCCTTGCGGTTTTATAGAATCTGATACTATCTGCGGTGATAGCAATATGCTTTTGCCAGAGGCATCGCTATATAACTTTGGCGTACTTACATCTTTAATGCATAATGCGTGGTTACGTACCGTATGCGGCCGCATAAAAAGTGATTACCGCTATTCAGCGGGAATTGTGTACAACAATTTCCCGTGGCCGGAAAATCCGACCGATAAACAAAAACAAGCCATTGAAGCAGCCGCGCAAGGCGTTCTGGATGCCCGCGCGCAATTTCCGACCTCATCTTTGGCCGATCTCTATGATCCTCTTTCCATGCCGCCAGCGCTTCTCAAAGCCCATCAGCGACTGGATAAAGCCGTTGATTCCGCTTACGGAAAGACAAATTTCCAGACTGAAGCCCAGCGTGTGGCGTTTTTATTTGAACTCTATCAGAAATACACAAGCCTCTTTGCACCGGAAAAACCGAAGCGCCGCAAGCGAGCGAGCTAAAGAAATAGATTAATTAGTTTATGAACTCAACTATTTGACAAAAGAAGAAATCGCCATCGTGGAAGGGCAATGAACACGTAGGGACTGTTCCCCGAACAGTCCGCCGGCGCGTTCGGGGAACGCGCCCTACAAGTCGAACAATGCGCAAATTACAAACCGATAAACGGCGTGTTCGGGGAACATGCCCTACATAGTGCAGTATGTTGCCGAAACGAAAACAAATACATTTAGCTGACTATGATTACACAAATATCAATGATGTATATTTTCTTACTATTTGCACTTACAATAAAAAAAAGTATTTTAAGAAAACAGAATTTGCTCAATACATAGCCAAGGAAATTGATTTTCGCTCACGCGTTGCCCATGAGGTAACGATGTTTGCCCATTGTATTATGCCGGATCATGTCCACCTGTTGTTGAAATTAAATGAAGGATATGGAAAATCTCTTCCAAATTGGATAGCCGCTTTTAAAAAATATAATAGCAGAATATTATCAATGATGCACAACATCAAGCCTCTTTGGCAGGCAAATTTTTATGAACATATTGTCAGAAAAGATGAATCGCTGAAAAGCATTGCCGAATATATAGCAAACAATCCGGTGAGAATGAATTTTGTGCCGCAATGGCAGGAATACCAATTTTCCAAGATATATTATAACTCGTTTCTATGATGAAGCAATATTAATTGTAGGGCGCGTTTTCCAAACGCGCCGTTCGGACTGTTCGGGGAACAGTCCCTACAATATTTACCTCCACCTGCGGAGGACATTTAAAGCTCTCAGGCGTCCTTTTTAGGCTTTTCAATTTTCAGTTTGTCGTCTGTAATGGCGCGGAAAAAATCAGCAGACCATAGTTTGATCGCGTCGCGATTTTTTATAAACGGCAGCACATCTTTTTTCGCCTGATCAAAATCAATCGACGCGAAGCGTTTGCGCATACGGCTCTTTAAATCATCTTCGGTTAATACCGCGTTGGCGGGAAGATGTCCGGTCTGTTTCATCCGAGCGGCCAGATGCGTGATATTGACCGGGATTGACTTCGATAAGAACCAGACATAATCATAAAAATCACGCCCCTTGACCCGCGTTTTCCATGAGCGGCAAAGCAGCGCGTGCATTTTTCCGGCTAAAAGCGACGATGGCGAGTACAGTCGCACCGAGTAAGGCACCGGCCGCAACTGATATTTCATTTCAAATGTCGCGCCGGGCGGCGGCTGGGTATCCACTTCCAGCTTAATCCGTATTTGCTCGCGGGGATTGATGCCGGTAACCGGCGGCTGCACCGACGCTATTTTCATAATGTGAATTTGCGTGCCGCCTTTAATAAAGGCCGACTTTATCGGCGAGTCATTTTGCTTGATTTTTTCCTGCACTGTCATCTCCAGACCGTAAGCGCCCAGTTCATCCTGCACCACTTGCGTGAATGACGATAAATCAAATTTTTTATCAGCTTTCAGCAGAGAAAAATCCAGGTCTTCGGAGAAGCGATCCAGCCCGTAAAAAATACGCAGGGCTGTCCCGCCGTAAAACGCGGAGCGCGCGAAAAAACCGCCGCGATAAAGCCCCAGAAGCGCGATCTCCTGAATGATTTCATTGAGCGCGTGACGGTAGTCATCCGCCGTGCGGCAATCATACGCTTTGAGCATGTCGGCAATGGCGCTATGCATGGTTTGCCTCTCCTTCCAGCCATTTTAAAAGCAGCCGGAATATTTTTTTTCTGTAAAGCGGCGCGAGAAACATAATGCTTGCCCTGTCTAAAGAAAGCACTGCCTCGCGCTCCATCCGCCAGTCCTCAAAAAGCAGAGCCTTAAGCGCCGCGAGGCTTTCGATGCCCCGTGTCTTATAGAGCGTATCGCAAAGCGCCTTTTCCGGCGTGGCGATAAGATAACTCTGATCGTTTTCCGAGCCCAGCACAACGCCGTAAGGAAAGACTTCTGCCGGCAGGTAATAATAATAGAAATCGCCAAGCGGGGTGGAAAAGCGGCGATTCTTATTTTTATGATAAGCGGCCGATGTGACGGCCCGAACCCGCTCCGGAATCAGCCCGTAATGGGCGAGCGCGTATTCAAAGGATATATAGGAAGGGCCATAGATGACCGCGGCAAGACTCTTGAGAGAATAGCCGGACTTCTCCTTCGCGTCCAGAAAGATTCCCCGGCGCACCTGTATTACATCGCCTGCCTTGATCATCCGGGTCAGGCGGGCTTTGGGCGAGGCGTAGTCCCGCAGTTCTTCCATGATTGTTAAATGATTCTTATGCATATTATCTCCAGTAAGTATCAATTTATTGTACTTTCTGGAGAAAGTCAACTATATTTTAGCGCCTTTTGCGTGTCCGCATCCGGCTTTTTTAATCCAACGCACAGACAACCTTGTAAAAAGGCCGCAGGCAAGGCGCGCGAACCATGAGGAGTGAGGCGTACTTTTGGCGTAAGCCGCAGAGACGAATGATGAAGCGCAACGCCGTATCCGGCTTTTTTAATCCAACGCACAGACAACCTTGTAAAAAGGCCGCAGGCAAGGCGGGCAATTCATGAGGAGTGAGGCGTACTTTTTGCGTACGCCGCAACGACGAAGGATGAAGCGCAACGCCGCATCCGGCTTGTCCCTCCCCCGTCGCTTCGCGACACTCCCTCCAAAGGTGGACAGGTAAAAGCGAGATTGCCACGCCATCTGAGAGACGGCTCGCAATGACAATTGTGGTTGCGTCACTTCTTCTGCGGCAACAGATAATCCATCTTCACATGGCTCATCGCCTTGTAGATATTATCGCGGATTTCCTTGTTGTCGCGTTCCAGTTCATTCAGAAGATTCTTGATATAACCCCGTTTCGAGGTCGCGCTCGATGGGCACGCGTTTTTCAAAACAGGGAACTGACGCTCCCTGCTGTATTTCTTCACCAGTTCCTCCCGCAGATAAGCAAGCGGCCTGATGATATGCAGTTTGCCGTCGAAGATCCGCTGATTCGGCATCATGGTGCTGATTTCCCGGCCGTAGAACATATTGATGAGCAGCGTTTCGATGATGTCGTCGCGGTGATGCGCGAAGGCGATTTTGTTGCAGCCATGGGCTTCGGCTATTTCAAATATTCTTTTGCGTCGCAGCCGCGAACACAGAAAACACGGATTCTTTTTATTATAGTCCGTATGCGAAAGAGTCCCGATATCCGTCTTTTCCATCACATAGCGATAGTTGTTTTCCTGAAAGTATCGCTCCAGCGCGTCATAGGTTTGATAGCCCGGCTCAAACCCCATGTCTATATTAACGGCGATAAAAGAAAAACGCGGGACAAATATCATCGGCGAATCGAGCAAATCAAGGAGCGCCAGGCTGTCCGCGCCGCCGGAGACGCCGATAATAACCCGGTCGCCTTCCTGGATCATGTTGTAATCCAATACGGCTTTTTCCAGCCATTTTTTTAAATGGCGAAACAATCTGGTGTCTTTATTCGCGGTATTCATCCTAAATTCAATCGCTCACCGAATCATTACTTTTCGCGAAACTATCTTTATATGACTTGCCCGCCAGAATCAAGCCTCTTCAAATATCGCCTTGAAATGCCCCGGACTTTGCTATAAAATTACGCAAAAGCAGTTCCAAAAGGAGCGATTTATGCCGGAAATTATCACCGTCCATGCCAGGGAAATTCTGGATTCCCGCGGCAAACCCACCGTCGAGGCCGAGGTCACAACAATTTCAGGTTATAAAGGAAGAGCCGCAGTGCCTTCAGGCGCGTCCACCGGCGAGCACGAGATGCTCGAATTGCGTGACGGCAACAAAAAACGTTACAACGGGCTGGGCGTGGAAAACGCCGTCAAAAATGTCATCTATAAAATCGGTCCGGAAATCATCGGCATGGATTGCCGCCGCCAGCGCGATATTGATTTTGCCATGATCGAGCTCGACGGCAGCGCCAATAAAGGAAAGCTCGGCGCGAACGCGATTCTTTCGGTCTCGCTTGCCTGTGCCAGAGCCGCGGCCGATGTATCCGGCCTGCCCCTTTACAGATACCTGGGCGGCGTAAACGCCAAAGATTTGCCGGTGCCGCAATCCAATATTTTAAACGGCGGACAGCATGCCGACAACAATGTTGATATTCAGGAATTTATGATAATGCCTGTGGGCGCTCCCAATTTTAAAGAAGGCATCCGGATGAACTCGGAAGTTTTCTACGCCTTAAAAGCCGTGCTCAAGAGCAAGGGCTACAATACGTCCGTAGGCGATGAAGGCGGATTCGCGCCTAATTTAAAATCCAATGAAGAAGCCCTCTCGCTCATTATGCAGGCAATTGAAAAAGCGAATTGCCGCCCGGGGGCGGATATTATGATCGCGCTTGATTCGGCGGCCAGTTCGTTTTTCTCGCGGGGCAAATATATTCTGTCCGCTGAAAAAAAACCTCAAAAATCGGCGGAAGAACTCGTCGGCTTCTATGCCGGGCTGGTCCGCAAATATCCGATTATTTCCATCGAAGACGGGCTGGCCGAAGACGACTGGGACGGCTGGAAATATTTAACCGATGAGCTTGGCGGAAAAATCCAGATTGTCGGCGACGATATTTTCGTCACCAACGTCGCGCGCCTCGAAAAAGGCATAGCGCTTGGCGTGGCGAATTCCATCCTGATCAAATTAAATCAGATCGGAACGCTGACGGAAACGCTCCAGACGATCGAACGCGCCAAAGAAGCGGGTTACACCTGCGTGGTATCGCATCGCTCGGGAGAGACGGAAGATACCTTCATGGCCGATATGGCTGTCGCCGCCAATTGCGGACAGATTAAAAGCGGCTCGGTCTCCCGCTCGGAGCGGCTGGCAAAATATAATCAACTGATTCGCATTGAAGAAGAACTGGGCGATGCCGCGGCTTATCGCGGCAAGAAAGCGTTTTACAGCATCAAAGGCGCCAAATCTGCCCGTAAAAAATAATGCCCGGATAGTTTCCGGGCAAGTCTATCGAAAATCCGGCGGTTAGCTTCGTAAAAGAATATTTTAAAACATTCCGCAAAGCGCGATAATTTTTACAGCAGTCTGAATACGCGGCGGCGCAGAACTTCCATTTCCGCCGTGTTTTCGGTGAGGGTATAATAAATTTCCCTCTTTTCTTTTTTCCCTTTTTTCTCAACCTCCGTCACGGTGGTGATCAGTTTCGCGTCTTCCAGGAATATAATGACATTAAGATAATTGGATTGCGAAAGCGCTTCGGGCCTTAATGTTTCGCCCTTCCTGTACATCCTGTCGCCGAGGGTCATGATTTTCTTGAGCCAATCCTTCTTGGTCAGCTTCCCTTTCTTTAAATACTGGCAGCTTCTGATCACGATCCAGTAGGATTCCAGATAATTGTGGATTAAATCGGCAAAGGGTTTCAGCTTTTTATTGCCTTTGCCTTTTATTTCTATGCAGGTCTGGCCTTCGCGCACCGCGGACATGATCATATTCCGGTCATTTAAATAGGCGAGCACTTCATTAACTTCCTGCGCGTCATCCTTGTGTTCATCAAAAATAAATTCATTCCATAAAAGTTTCTTGAGAAATTTATAATCCCCGACGATACGATTTTGCGATGTCACGTCTTCATTGCTTCTGATCATCGAAGTGGCGACAAAACATAAAGGCACGAAAAAGTGCAAAAAGTTGTTTTTGTAATATTCCAGATTCAGCCTTTTTTCTTCTTTCAACGAATAGACCACTTCCTGCATCTCTTCGTCTTCATCTTCTTCGGCTTCGATCTTCGAGATAAAACCCTGCTGCACGAAAATATTCAGCGCGTCGTTTATCGCTTTTTCGCGATTGGAAAACGTCTCCGCAAATCTCACCTTTTTCGCCGTCAGGTATTCGTAAAATTCATTGAGGATATCCAGCAGATCATTATAGGATATTCCCCTGCGGTCGTGGCTTAAAATAACGGCGGCCACCAGCGAAAAAGGCGTGACGACGGACACCTTGTTAATTTCCACGACGATTTCATAACCGATTTTCCGGTACAGGCTCTGCCGTTCATCCATGGACATCTGCTCTATCGGCTTTTCCTGCGACTCCAGATAAGATTTCATGATAATCGGCTCGCCGATATTGACGTAAACGCGGCCGTATTTTTTACTCAAAACCTTGCTGGATTTAATGATCTCCACGGTATTTTCCGGCGTCTTGGTTGCACCGGCGAGTTCTTTCAGATAGGATTTCTCCTCGATTACGCGGTCATAGCCGATATAAACGGGAATCGCGGCAAAGTTTTCGCAGTATTTTTCCTGATAGGCCTGAATCAGCATGGAAAGAAGGCCGTACTTGGGCATGACCATTTTCCCCGTCCGGCTGCGTCCCCCTTCGATAAAAAATTCCAGGGGAAGCCCTTCCTTCAATAGAATTGCCAGATACTTGGTAAATACTTCGGAATAAAGTATATTGCCCCGAAAACTTCTTCTTAAGAAAAAAGCGCCGGAGTTGCGGAAAATATATCCCATGGGGAAGAAAGATAAATTAGCGCCCGCGGCGATGAAGGGAAGCTGAATATTGTTAAAGTAAAAAGCGTAATGCATCAAAAGATAATCAATATGGCTGCGATGGCAGGGGATAATCACAAAAGGCATCTTTTTGGAAATATTTCTTATTTTGGCCATGCCTTCCAGATCGATGGATATGCCGTCGTAAATGTCGTTAAACAGCCAGGTGAGAACTTTTCGCCACATGGCTATAAAAATTTCATTATAATCGGCGGCAATTTCATCAAGGTAACGGCGCGCTTCTTTTTTCACCAGCGCCCTGTCCTTATTTTCATGCTCCGCGAATTCGGTAATGAATTTTTTCATGGAGGCGTCGCTCAACACCATGCCGATCAGTTCATTGCGCGATTTCAGGGCCGGCCCGACCACGGTGTCCTTTTCTTTTTCAATGCGGTCCAACAATTCCGCGCGCAGATCGTGAATGGCCATTTCCTGCGAAAGATTTTTATTCGCGTTCAGATAATCGGATAATTTAACCGGTTCCGCGGGAATGACAAAGGCGCTGCCGGAAAAACGAATAAACGTGATCAGACGGCGCAAAGCGCCCGTGTGTTCCGTTTGCCCGAAAAGAATATTAATCAGGCTTTCATCCTCTTTCTCGCGCCTGCGTCCGTAGGAAACCATGACCGGCACAATATAAATGGGGAAATTAACTTTTTCCTGAACATTCATCAGCGTTGTGATCGCGCTTTCCGCGGATCTGTTTTCAATGAATTCCGATTCGCCCAGATGAATGATGATGCTCTTTCTGTCGGCAACCACTCTCTCCATGTAAGCCAGTTTGCCCCGCCACGCCTTCTGTTCCCTTCCCAGGCGGCGTAAAAAAGAATACCAGAAAAATTTAAGCATTTTCGGAAAGGGCTGCCAGAACGACATATTCATGCCGTGGCAATACACGGGAATGGGCATTTCCTTGCGTTTGAAAAGCTCGTAGATGATGAGGCTGTTGAGTTCGCTCCTCTGGTTCAGCGCGTAAACTACGACCCCCTCGGCGGCAAGTTTGTTGACGGATTCGACATACTCGTCCGCCAGCGTAACGCGGGAGAGGAACTGCTTGATCAACCGGAACTGGAAAAATTTCTGCTCATCGTAGAGGTGTCCGGAATAATATTCTTTTTCCTGATAGGGATTGATAAAATCATTATTGTCGTTCATCTGTGGGTTCTCCGCCGGAAATAACAAAGAAGACGCGAAGTCTGTGTTTAATTGTTTTGTTTAGAATAATGTGAAAAGATTTACGCCCTCATTATACAATTGCCATAAATTTCATCCGGTCTTTATAACAAAAGCTAATCATCTTCAATTTGAAATTCATCGGGGAAACGTTTTGCCATGTAATCATGCACATAAGCCCGCACTTCGGATGCCTTGTTAAAAGTAAGGGCTTTTTTCAGCAGTAATTTTGATTCTTCGAGGGTTGATTCCCTGATAATTTTCTTGACGCGCGGAATAGCCAGATGGTTCATGCTCAACTCATCGAGCTGCATTCCCAGAAGAATCAGCACGCAAAGGGGGTCGCCGGCCATTTCCCCGCACATCGCCGTGCGGATATTTGCCTTGCGGGCCGCGTTCACCACTTTCTTGATTAATCTCAAAACAGCCGGGTGCAGGGGTTCATACATATACGTCAAACGTTCGTTGGCCCTGTCAATCGCCAGGGAGTACTGAATCAAATCATTGGTGCCGATGCTGAAAAAATCCACTTCCTTCGCCAGTTTATCGGCAATCACAGCGGCGGCGGGCACTTCGATCATCGCGCCTATTTCCATTTTGGGAGCGATTTTCTCGCCCCGCGCCAGAAGTTCCTGACGGGTTTCTTCCAGAAGCTTCTTCGCTTCCCTTATTTCCTCCACGCTGGAAATCATCGGGAAAAGAATTTTTGTTTCTCCCAGGGCGCTGGCGCGCCAGATGGCCCTTAACTGCGTCTTGAATATTTCAACTTCTTTCAGGCAAAATCGAATAGCCCTCAGCCCCATCTGCGGATTGAGTTCTTTTCCCTGCTTCTGGTATTTGGCAAATTTATCGCCGCCCAGATCGAACGTGCGAATGGTCGACCACTCCAAATTTTTATCGGTAACCACCTTGGAATAATTATTGAAATGATCTTCTTCCGTCGGCAGTACGTCGCTGTAGATATATAAAAATTCCGTGCGGTAAAGCCCGATGTTTTCCGCGCCGTGAAGGATAGCCGAGGGGAGCTCTTCAATAAATTCGATATTGCAGCCTATTTTCACGTGATAATTATCCAGCGTCACGGCGGGCAGTTTTCCGTATTTAAGATACTCGTCTCTGGCGGCGTCGAAATGGCGCTTCTTTTCCTCGTATCTTTTGAGCATGTCGCTGTAAGGATTGATGACGACAAGACCCGAAGTGCCGTCAACGATGATTTCATCGCCGGTGTGAGCATAATGGGTGATATTGTCCAGACCGACAACAGCGGGCAATTCCAGAGACCTGGCGACAATGGCCGTGTGCGACGTCCTTCCGCCTCTGTCCGTGGCGAAACCGAAAATTTTATCCAGCTTCATCTGGGCCGTATCGGCCGGAGACAGATCGTGCGAAACAATAATCAGGCCGTTATAGACTTCTTCCCACGCGATCTCGGTTTTTTCACCGGAGAGATTCCTCAGTATCCTCTGGACGACATACTGAACGTCGCTGACGCGGCTGCTGATGTAAGCGTCTTTGACGCCTTCAAAGATCTGTTTGTAATGATCCAGCGTCATGCGTAGCGCCCATTCCGCGTTGACGCCTAACCGGCGTATGTATTTAACGGTGCGGTTGGTAAATATTTTGTCCCTTAAGATAAGAATATGAACGTCAATGACATAGATAGGTTCCGTGACCTTTTCTTTTTTGAGGTTTTTTTGAATCTCCAGCAGCTGCTGTTCCGATTCTTTTACCGCTTTTTTAAAGCGGAGAACTTCCGCGGGAATCAGCGAAGCATCGCTGAGTTTGTAAAAGGAAACCTGGCTGTCCGCCGGGTCAAAACGGTAACACCTGCCGATGGCGATACCGGGAGAAACACCGACACCTTTGAGAACCAATGTTTTCATTGTCTGATCAGCGCTCATCTTACCGTTTAATCTTCTCCAAATTTATTTTCGACAAGTTTTTCCAATTCTTCCATGGCGACAGGCGCGTCGCTGCCGCTTACTTTTACCGTCAATTGTCCGCCCATGGGACAAGCCAGCGTCAGTAAATCCAGAATACTTTCACCGTCAACGGTTTGTCCGTCATATTCTACCTGAATCTTCGATTTAAATTGCAGGGCTACTTTTACAAAAGTTGCCGCCGCCCGCGCGTGAAGTCCCAGTTTGTTTTTCAATCTTAAAGTTTTTATCTCTTCGGTCAAATTAAAAATCCTTTCCAGGAAGCGATGAGAAATATCACAACAGCTCCATAAATAACATATATTTGTGATATGCCTTTTTTAATCAGAAAAAGGCAAAATAAAACAGTCGCCAGCGCCGTTAATTTCATCATAATACCGGAGACTTTGATAAAAGGCCAGTATCCGTGGCTACTCGTTTGCCAGACAACCAATAAAGACAATACCACCAGGGCAAGCCAGCGGATTTTTACCGCGGCGCCTGGCAAATCCAAAGAGCGGATAAATTCAAATCCCTTTTTACCGCCGCGATAACCTTCGATAAAACCCTTTAATCTCACCCATAAATGAGCCGGTGTATAAACCAGAAGGAAAGCAACCGGTGCCAGAATGAACCCCATGTAGATTAAAATAACCGCGAAAATCACGGCAAAGGGCCTGAGCGCCCCCCAAAAAAATATATCACCGATGGCGGCATAGGATGCCATCAGACTTTGCTTGATCGCGTGGGCATTGCAGTCTTCACCCGAGCACGCCTGTCCTTCTTCCAAACGGACAATCGAGCCGATGATCGGCGCGGAAAAGTATGGATGCGTGTTAAATAACTGTAAGTGCGTTGTCATCAATCGCTTTGATTCCTCCCTAGGCAATCGCAGTTCCCGGATAACAGGGATAATGGCCATGGCAAAACCCAGGTTTTGCATTCTCCGGAAATTCAGTGTCGCGTGGATAAAAAAAGACCTCAAAAATATTCTTATCAACGTCGCATTTTTCACGTTTTCAAGGCCTCAAAATAAATAACTATATATTTTAAATGATTTTATTTCAATGGAATGATTAACATAAAAGACCATTCAAGTCAATTTAATCAAAGAACAACGAAGCCCCCCGCAAATTGGACTGATCCGCTTGAACTCATCCGGCCGCCGCATCTTATATGAAATCGGCGACAAAGAACTTTGATCGATTGATTATTTATAGCTTATGCTTATTTATAGCCTATGCTTATTTATAGCCTATTTCAGGGGCTAGTTTTGCCCTGCCTTTAACAAAAACACCGCTGCCCCTGGCAATTTCCCGGCCCTCCGCATCGTACAGAACCGATTCCGCCAGATACTGGGTCTTTGTGGTATTAACGACTTTACCCGTGGCTTTTATAATGCCCTGATCGACGGGCCTCAGAAGATAGATATTAAAAGTCACCGTCAATACAAAAACATCTTCGACCAGCGAATTGACGGCAAAAAAAGCCGCGTTATCCAGCGCCAGAAAGTACATGGCCCCGTGCAGAGCGCCCGCGGCATGAAAAAGTTCCGGTTTTACGGGCAGGGTAATATCGGCCCGGCCTTCGCTGATTTCCACACGGGCTCCGACCAGTTGGACAATCGGCGCCGAATGCATCATATTTTCCAGTTTCCGGAAATGCTCATTTTGCATAATTATTCTACCTCTTGTTTTGGGTAGAATAACTTTGCATTTTGGTCAATGTTATTCAAGCATTAATTTTATGCCTGAACTATGCCGAAATCCCGGAGGGTCTGTGCGGCAAAATTTGCCGGAAATTATGCCGCCGGCGTAACAGATATTTATTGCAATGCCTCAGTTAATAATTGTCGCTTGGTAAAAATGCCGGCAAGAAATTTAACCAGCTCCGCCCATGATTTTTTATCAGCCGCGGCATTATACCCTATCGGCATCTTAAATTTTTTCGCGTACTTGTCGGCATCGGGATTCGTAAAAGAGTGCTTCGCGCCCGGATACGAAATAAACTGATAATCAGCTCCGGCGTTGTCCATTTCCTGTTTAAAAGACTCGATTTGTTCGGGTGTGGTGAACTTATCGGCATCCCCGTTCAGAACCAGAATTTTTGCTTTGATCACGCCGGGCTCCGCGGGCTTATCCGTGGCAAGGCTTCCATGGAAACTTGCCACTCCTTTGAGATCAACGCCCTGCCGCGCCATATGCAGCACGACGCCGCCTCCAAAGCAATAACCGATCGCGGCTATCCTCTCCGGATCAACATTCGGCTGTTCTTTCAGATAATCGAGCGCCGCCATGAATCGGCCTTCCTCTAAAGCGGCGTTTTTCATAACTTCAGCGGCGAACTTCCCGGCATCGTCCGGATGATCGGCAACCCTGCCGCCTCCGTACATATCAAGGGCAAGGGCCACATAGCCTAATTTAGCTATCATCCGGGCGCGTTTGCGGACATATTCATTTTGTCCCCACCATTCATGAACAATAAGCACGCCCGGCCTCCTGCCTTTAATCTTTTCGTCAAAAGCGAGATATCCCTTCATCGTCTCGTCTCCGGCCCTGTACGTTACATTTTTTCCTATAATCTTCGCCGCGGCAGGAGCCGGAAGGCAAATAGCCAATATAAGCGTCGCTACGGCCAATACGATAAATGTTTTTTTCATAACGACCTCCCTAAATGTTTTTGTGTAATGATATCGCAAAAAACCTACATATTACGGCTCAAAAAAACTATGGTGGTAAAATCTACGTAAAACGGCAGGCGGAAACTACAATCTTTATTGCTTTTGTAAATAACCGGCCTCTGTGATAAACAACCGCCGATGAGCAAGATTCTTTTGATAAACCCCTGGATTTACGATTTCGCGGCATACGATTTCTGGTTAAAGCCTCTGGGTCTGCTGTATTTGGGCGGGCTTCTGCGCCAAAACGGCCACCGGATTCATTTTATCGATTGTCTCGATCCCTATCACCCGGCCATGCCCGAACAGCCCCGCAGGCAGCCTATGCGCCATGCCTACGGCGACGGGAAGTTTTTCCGGCAGATAATTCCCGCTCCCGCTTCGCTGAATATGATTGACAGACATTACTGCCGCTACGGAATATTGCCGAAAATATTTAAAGATGAGCTCAAAGCGCATCGGGACGCGGATCTTATTTTGATCACTTCCATGATGACGTACTGGTATCCCGGCGTTTTCGAGGCCATTAAAATCATAAAAGAAGTCCTGCCTTCTGTACCCGTCGTCCTTGGCGGGAAGTACGCGACGCTCTGCCACGATCATGCCGTCAGTTTTTCCGGCGCTGATTATGTCATCGCGGGCTCCGGAGAAAAGCAGGTGCTGCAATTACTTCAAAAATTATTTAACGAAGAACCGGCATGGATACCCGATGAAAACGATCTTGATTCGCTTCCCTACCCCGCCCTCGATTTAATCCGTAAAATGGAACAAGTGCCGTTAATCACTTCTATCGGCTGCCCTTATCGCTGCAGCTATTGCTCTTCGCCTATCCTTTATGACAAATTTCAGCGGCGCGATCCTCTCAAGGTGGTTGACGAAATACAATACTGGCAGACCCAACACGGTGTCGTGAATTTCAGTTTCTATGACGACGCCCTGCTTGTAAAGCCCGGTGAAATGATCATTCCGATGCTCAAAGAAGTAAAAAAACGGAATTTGTCGTGCCAGTTCCATTGTCCCAACGGCTTGCATCTGCGGGAAATCAATGAAGAGTTGAGCGTTTTACTCTACAGTTCGGGATTTAAGACGATCCGCTTCGGTTTTGAAACAGCAGATTTAGAGCGGCAGTTGAAAACAGGCGGGAAAGTTAAAAACGAAGAGCTTAGCCGCGCCGTAAGCCATTTAAAAAACGCCGGTTACAAAACCGCGGATATCGGCATATACCTGCTTTGCGGCATACCCGGCCAAAGCGCCGAAGAAGTCGAAGGCAGCATTGATTTCGTGCGCGCCTGCGGCGCAAAACCGGTGCTGGCGGAATATTCGCCCATTCCGGGCACCAAAATGTGGAACGAGGCCGTCGCGTGTTCTCCCTTTGACATTCAAGAAGATCCAATATATCATAACAACTCGTTGCTTCCCTGCCAAAGCGCTGATTTTGGCCCCGCCGCTTACGCGGAATTAAAGAAGAAGCTGAAAAATAATTACAGAACGAAACAGGCCGCCTTATGAATGCTCTGATATGGATCAAGAATATCGTTATTCTGTTATTCTCCGCGTTTTTTTTAATCATCGGCATAAACGCGTTAATCGGTTCATACAGCGTGAAGAATCCGTTTGAATTTGTGATGTATTTTTTTTCGGCCTGTCTTCTGATTTTAGTCTGTACCGTGGGAGTCATATATTTTTTCTTCCGCTTATTTCCCAAAAAACAGGATGGAATGGAACATGATGAAAAAGAATAAATTATTCAAGTCGGTCTTTATCGTCGCGGTTATTGTTTTGATGCACGGCCTTTGTTACGGCTTCGATCTGGAAAATAAAGTCATCAAAACAAAACTGAAAAACGGTTTAACGGTGCTGATGCTGGAGCGTCATTTAAGCCCGACCGTTTCATTGTATATCCGGCATCGTGTCGGAGCCGTTGATGAAAAACCCGGAGAAAGCGGCGCCGCCCATTTCCTGGAACACATGATGTTTAAGGGAACCACGACCATCGGCGCCAAAAATTATCCCGCCGAGAAAATATTACTTGATAAGATCGAAAAAACCGGAAACGCCATGGATCGCGAGCGGCGAAAAGGCCCAAAGGCCGATCCCGCAGTGATCAAAAAGCTTGCCGCCCGATTGAAAAAACTACAGGACCAAAGCAGGGAATATTTCATACCGAATGAAATCGACCGGCTGTATACCGAAAACGGCGGTTTGAATATGAACGCGTCCACCGGACAGGATGTGACAACGTATCAGGTCAGTCTGCCCGCCAACAAAATCGAACTCTGGGCGAGAATCGAATCGGATCGCCTGCTCCATCCCGTTTTCCGCGAGTTTTACTCGGAACGCGAGGTGATTATGGAAGAAAGACGGCAGCGCGTGGAAGTCGACCCGGACGGTAAACTGTACGAAGCATTCCTGAACGCCGCGTATAAAACGCATGCCTACGGAAGGCCGGTGCTGGGCTGGACTGAGGACATGAAGTATTTAAGCCCGGCATCCGTCAGATATATTTACGAGAAATACAGAGCGCCGCAAAGCATCGTGATCGCGGTTGTCGGCGATATCAATCCGAAGGACACGCTGAAACTGATCGACAAATATTTCGGCGCGATTCCTCCGGTCAAAGTCAAAAATAACGTGGTCCCCCCGGAGCCCAGGCAGACTGAAGAAAGAAAAGTGGAGGTTACATTCGATGCCAATCCCATGATGATTATGGGATACCACAAGCCTAACGCTCCCGCCCATGACGACTATGTTTTCGACGTTATTTCAACCATCCTGACGACAGGCAGAACCAGCAGATTGTATGATTTAATGGTCACAAAGATGGGCATCGCCGAGAGTGTCAGCAGCGCAAACGGCATACCGGCGACCATGTATCCCAACCTTTTTGTGATTTCCGCCCAGCCGCGCTATCCCCATACGAATACCGAACTGGAAGATGTGATCCTGAAAGAAATAGAAAAGCTCAAATCCGAACCGGTAACGGATACCGAGTTAAACAAAGCTAAAAACCAGTTAAAAATGGATTATATTAAAAGTCTTGATTCCAATGACGAGTTGGCCTCGATGCTGTCTTATTATGAAGTATTGCTTGGCGATTACCGTTACATCACCAATTATCTGAAAATCATTGACGGGGTTTCAGCGCGTGACATTCAAAACGCGGCCAAACTTTATCTGAACAAAGAAAACCTGACGATAGCTTTTTTAAATAAAAAGAAAGATTAAGGACTGACTGATATGACAAATAAAACCATGAAAACATTTACCGGATACTTTTCTTTCTTGATATTGATCATCTTCATCATGACCGGATATGCCCATCCCGCCTGCGCCGGAACGGCAACCGCTTTGATCGCGCCCGACAAAATTATTTATCCGCCGCTTAAATTTAATCTTCCGCAGGTCCAGCGCGTGGTTCTGGAAAACGGCATTGTCCTGAATATTCTGGAAGATCACGAACTGCCGCTAGTCAATGTCAACGCGATGATTAAAACCGGAACCATGTATGATCCGGCGGGTCTCGAAGGCGTCGCCGAATTAACAGCCTATGTCATGAGAACCGGCGGAACGGCAAAATTAAACAGCGATCAAATCGACAATCAGATTGATTTCATGGCCGCCTCCGCGTCCATTGCCATGTCCATGGAATCGGCTCAGGTTAATTTTTCCATTTTAAACAACGACCTTGACCACGGCCTCGATCTTTTGTCTCAAATCTTAATTCATCCCGTCTTCGAACAGGAAAAATTCGAGCTGGCGAGGCGTTTGATCCAGGAAGAATTAAGAAGGACGAAGGATGACCCGCAGAAACTGGCTTTCCGGGAATTTAACCGTCTGATCTATCATAATGACACGCGCGGCCGTTTTCCCACAAATAAATCACTTTCAAATATTGAACGCGATGATTTAATCAAATTCCACGACAAATTTTTCATACCCGGCAATATTATATTTTCCATAAGCGGGGATATCACCAAAGAGGAAGCCGTGAAAAAATTCAACCAATACTTCGGCGATTGGAAGGCGGGAGGCATGATGACCGCAACGCTTCCGCCTCCTCAACAACCGAACGCCGGTGTTTATTTCATTGATAAGGAAATCGCTCAATCCATCCTTATCAGCGGCCGGTTTGCCCCCGGCAAGAAAGATCCCGATTTCTACGCGTTCACCGTGCTTGATTTTATTGTCGGCAGCGGCGGTTTTCCTTCCCGGATTGTCAGCGTAGTGCGCAACAGCGAAGGCCTGGCGTACACCTCGGGGAGCTTCTATCGCGCGAAGCCCGCCTACGGCGTCTTTGGCGCTTACGCCTTTACGAAAACATCCTCAACCCTGAAGGCGCTGTCCCTTATCGATTCTGTTCTGGATAACATTCCGGCCAAACCCATTACAGCCCAGGAATTGGATTGGGCCAAAAATTCCATCGACAATGGATTTATCTTTTCTTTTTCCACCGCCGAGCAAATTGCCTGGCAGCAAACCAATCTGGAATATGATAAATTGCCCGCCGATTTTCTGATCAAATACCGCGACAATATCGATAAAGTCACGAATAGTGATCTAGATAAAATTGCGGGTATTTATTTGAACAGAACAAAAAATGTCGTCCTGATTTTAGGCGACGGCAAAAAGTTTGATAAGCCTTTGTCAAGCCTCGGCCCGTATACGCCCGTAATTCCCGAAGATTAAATTATTTTAAAAGGAAATTTTATGATTGACCAGGATATTTTCATACGCGTATCTCAAAGAATAGATTCCTACCGCGACGCCATGATCGAGTTGCAGATAGCGCTGAGCGGCGTATCCGCTGTCGGACCGGAAAACGGCGGAGACGGCGAATTGTTAAAAGCCAATCTGTTGAAAGAGCGGCTCATCCAGCTTGGCTTTAAAAACTTCCAACATTATGACGCGCAGGATGCAAGGGTTTCCTCCGGCATCCGCCCCAACTTTGTCACAACCATGGAAGGCAAAAATAAAGACCGGTTCATCTGGATCATTACGCATATGGATATCGTTCCGCCCGGCGAATTGGGCCTCTGGAGCCGGGACCCCTATCAGGCTTACGTAAAAGACGGCATCCTTTTCGGCCGCGGCGTTGAAGACAATCAGCAGGACATGGTGGCCTCCATTTTTGCCGCCAAAGCGCTGATGGATGAGGGCATCCTACCGGAGAATTCGATTAAACTCGGCTTTGTTTCCGATGAAGAAACCTCCAGCAGCATGGGACTCTTTTATATGATAGATTCCACGGAGAATCTTTTTAACCCAGACGATCTGATTGTCGTTCCCGATTCGGGAAATCCGGAAGGCTCGCTTATCGAAGTCGCGGAAAAGAGCATGCTGTGGCTGTGTTTTAAAACAAAAGGCAAGCAGTGCCACGGTTCCAAACCGCAGCTGGGCAATAATGCCTTTGTTGCCGCGTCGCATCTGGTGACAAAGCTGGGCAAGCTGAAAAAACTGTTTCCAAAATCCGATCCCCTTTTCGATCCGCCTGAGAGCACCTTTGAACCGACCAAAAAAGAGGCAAACGTGGGCAATATCAACACCATTCCCGGCGAAGATGTTTTTTGCATGGATTGCCGCGTACTGCCTGCGTATGATTTAGAGGATGTCATGGCGGCCATTCAAAAAACGGTTCGCGCCATCGAAAAGAAATTCAAGGTCAGGATAGAAATATCAACCGCCCAGTATATCCAATCAGTAAAACCGACTTCTCCCGATGCTCCTGTCGTCGGGGCGCTCAAAGAGGCTATAAAAGCGGTTTATCAAATAGACGCGTTTGCCGGCGGCGTGGGGGCGGGAACGGTTGCGTCCTACATCCGCGCGCACGGTTATCCGGTAGCCGTTTGGTCTAAAACCGGCCAGATGGCCCATCAGCCCGACGAAAGCTGCCCCATTGATAACATGCTGGGGGATGCCAAAGTTTTCGCCCATTTATTTCTTCAAAAGTAAATTATCATGATTTATCTTAAATTGACGTGTAAAATTATATATTTATCGTCACAAATCACCGGTTTTGGGGAAATCCGGGGCACTCATCAATATATATTGCATTGGACGAATCAAAGTGATAGAAACCGGCTCTAAAATTGACGGTTATTTTATCATTGGAAATAGAGCATTGATGATATATACTATGGTTTTAGAGGCTGATAATTATTTTGAAGCAGGCAACTAAAAGTATAAACGTAGAGAAAATTACCTTTGCCGACCATAATCTCCTGAAGCATCTCTGCGGCGAACATGATAAGCACTTAAAACTTATCGAAAAGCTGGAGCCCGTCTCGGTAAAAGCCTGGGGAAATAACATCACTATCTCCGGCACGGACGGCAACGTTCGCATGATCAGCTCCATGCTGCAGCAGCTCTACGCCATCATGGAAAAAGGCTTCAATGTTCATTCCTCGGATATTGACTACGCCCACCGCATCCTCACGGAAGACATCACCTATGATCTGGCCAGAATATTCCTCGACACGGTTTTTATATCTTCCCAGAAGCGCGTCATAACCCCCAAAAGCATCGCCCAGAAGCTCTATATCGAATACATGAGAAAATTTGACATGGTCTTTTCCATAGGTCCCGCCGGAACCGGAAAAACCTATCTGGCCATGGCCATGGCCGTGTCCTTTCTGCTGGAGAAAAAAGTCCAGAGAATCATTCTGGCGCGTCCGGCGGTGGAAGCCGGGGAAAGACTGGGCTTTTTACCGGGGGACCTCGCGGATAAAGTCAATCCCTATCTTCGCCCCCTGTACGACGCGCTTTATGATATGATAGATATGGAAAGGGCCACCGCCCTCATCAATAAGGGCCTCATTGAAGTTGCCCCGCTTGCTTTCATGCGGGGCAGAACGCTCAACGATTCTTTTATCATTCTGGATGAAGCACAAAACACAACATCGGAACAAATGAAAATGTTTTTGACCCGGCTTGGTTTTGGATCCAAAGCGGTCATCACCGGCGACATTACCCAGATTGATTTACCCGCGGGCAGGGGTTCCGGTTTAATTGAAGCGGAAAAAATCTTAAGAAGAATTGAGGGCATCCGCTTTGTTCATTTTTCGGAAATCGACGTGGTGAGGCATCTGCTGGTTCAGGATGTCATAAAGGCTTACGCGCGTCTGGCGAAAGAAAAAACGGCTGATCCCGGCGAATAAATTTTATGAACTTCATCGAAACCTATCAGAATAAAGCCTTAAATTTTATCAAGAAACTGATGAAAAGCAGGAACATCTCCTTCGGCTTTTTGAAAAACAGTCTTTTTCAGAGGTGGGCCATCGCCATCTCCCTTTGCCTGATTTTAGCGATTATCATGGCGCCGGATATTCGTTTTTCCGAGCCGCAGTTTAAACAGGGAATGATCGCGCCCAGGAATATTAAAGCCGACTATCCCTTCCTGGTTGAAGACAAACAGGCCACGGAACAAAAAAAACTTGAGGACGCGGAAAATGTCGAACCGTCTTATGATTATGACAGCAGCGTCGCCGACACTGTCAGAATAAAACTGGTTAAAGCTTTTGCGCAGGCTTCCGAAAGATCCGCAAATTCGCTTAAAGGAAGGACGCAGGAGAATGACAATACCGATACAGGCATCCTGCAGAAGGACAAAAAACTACTGGAGGCCGGTTTAGGCGTTCGCCTGAATCAGGAAGAATTCAACGTATTGAACGACTACAGATTCTCCGGCAGTCTGCAGCAAAAATTTTCACACCTGATACTATCTTTTTATGAAAATAAATTCATAACGAACGATATCTTCGGCAAATCGGAAAGGCAAAAAGGCATTATCGTTGAAAATATAAAAACCGGATCTCAAGTGGAAATTCAGGATTCCCCTCTGTTATTCAACATCCGGGAAATCGACGCGCCGCTTATAAAAACCGTCAACACGATTTTCAGCGGTGAAAAAAATGCCTTGAAACGGGTCGCGTTTTCCCTGACGAAAAAAATGATCAAACCGAATCTGTCATTTAATAAAGACGCGACGGAAAAGAGAAGGCTGGCTATTATTGAACATACCACCCCGTCATTTTTCCAGGTGCAGAAAAATGAAATGATCGTCCGGGAAGGGGAAAAAATCGATTATCTGGAACTGGCCAAATTAAACGCTTTCTTTAAATCTTCCCAAAGCAATAACCTGGCCCGGCTGACCACCATGCTGGGATTTTTCTTCACGGCCATTTTTCTTTCCATCACCCTTTATCTCTGGCGGACAAGAAACTGGGACAAAAATTCCACCCGCTCCAACGCCGATCTGCTGGTCTTCGGCATCATTGCCCTGCTGCAGATATTGTTCATTAAAACGGGAATCTTTATTTCCCTTGCCGTCAACAGATCGTTTCCCTCCATCCCCGTCGATGCCTGTTATTTCGCCATCCCTTTTGCTTTCGGCGCGATGACCATCGCCATTTTAATTAACCGGAATGTCGCCCTCATTATCAGCGCGCTCACGTCTTTTTTGCTGGGATTCACCTTTGATGAAAGAATTATTTTTCCGCTCTTTTCCTTTCTGGGATCCATCGCGGCGTCTTATCAGATCGTGCGCATCCGAAGGCGTTCCGTTTTTCTGCGCATCGGCCTTTTTCTGGGCATTATCAATATGGCGGCGATCGTCTGCCTCAACCTCATCACGGGAAATTTGTTCAATGATTTGCTGCTTAGGCTGATCATGGGATTTGCCGGAGGCATTATTACCGGCGTTCTGGTCGCGGGAATCACGCCTGTTTTTGAAAGTCTTTTTGATTTCATCACGGATATCAAACTGCTTGAGCTTGCCAATCTCAATCAGCCTCTATTCCAGAGAATGATTATTGAGGCGCCCGGAACGTATCATCACAGCATCATCGTTTCTTCATTGGTGGAGGCCGCGGCCGAAGCCATCGGGGCCAATTCATTGCTTGTTAAAGTAAGCTCCTATTATCACGATATCGGAAAGCTGAAAAAACCCCAGTACTTTATTGAAAACCAGATAAGTTCTGAAAACAAACATGACAAGCTCTCTCCGAAAATGAGCGGTTTAATTATCACCTCCCATGTCAAGGACGGCTGCGAACTGGCCTCCGAGGCGAAGCTGGGCAAACAGATCACCAACATCATCAAACAGCACCACGGCACCAGCATTGTCAGTTACTTCTATGACAAGGCCAAAAAAGACAAGGATGAATCCATCCGCTCTTTATCGGAAGCCGATTTCCGGTATCCGGGCCCCAAACCGCAGACCAAGGAAGCCGGACTGATCATGCTGGGTGACGTAATCGAAGCGTCTTCGCGCACCCTCTCCAATCCGACGCCGGCCAGAATCCGGTCGCTTGTCCGGGAAAGAATTGAAGGCATCTACATGGACGGCCAGCTCGACGAGTGCGAACTGACCTTGAGCAACTTAAACACCATAGCGGAAACATTCACGAAAATTCTCACGGGCATTTTCCACCACCGTGTCGATTATCCGGAAGCGGCGCAAAAAGAAACCAACGGTAAAAAAGATACGCATGAAACTACAAATCGAAAACCGGCAAACTGAAATCAAAATTGACCGGCGCAAAATCCGCGGCACGGTCCTGCAAATCCTGAAGATTCTTGATTGCCCCGATAAGGAACTCAGCATCTGCTTTGTTGACGATGAACAAATAAAACTGCTAAACAATCAATATCTGGGTCGCGACAGGGCCACCAATGTTCTTTCTTTTTCCCTGCGAGAAGGCGAATGCGGCGATATCAATCCTCAAATCCTGGGTGACGTTATTATTTCCGCGCAGACGGCCCAAAGAGACGCGTTCAAAGGCGGGCTGACCGTTTCGCAGGAAATTGATTTTCTTATCATTCACGGGATACTGCATCTGATAGGCTACAATCACGAAAACACGACCGCGAAAGAAATAAAAAGGATGAGGGAAAAAGAAAAAGAATTATTTCATAAAATTTATGGTCATAACAAAACGCTAATCTGAAATCTAACATCTCTTGAGGAGGACATGAAAATGAATTTATCTCTGGAAAATAAAGTTGTTCTGGTCACCGGAGCCAGCCGGGGCATTGGCGAGGCCATCGCCATGGGAGTAGCTAAGTCCGGCGCCGACGTTGTCATCGCCAGCCGCAAAATTGCCGATCTGGAAAAAGTGGCCTCGGAAATAAAAAAAACAGGCAGAAAATGCCTCGCTGTCGCGGCCCATATCGGTAGAACGGAAGATATCAATAATCTTGTCGCGAAAGTCATGGCGGAGTTCGGCAGGATTGATATTCTGATTAACAATGCCGCCACAAATCCCTCCATGGCATCGGCCATAGATATCGATGAACGCGCCTGGGATTCCATTATGAACCTTAATCTCAAGGGTCTGTATTTCTTAAGCCAGGCGGTCGCGCGTGTCATGAGGGAAAAAGGCGGAGGAAAAATTATCAATGTCGCCTCCATCGCTGGCATCACCCCTGACATATTGCCCGTTTATTCCATCAGTAAAGCCGCCGTGATTATGGCCACAAAGGTCATGGCTCAGCAGTGGGCTATCTACAACATCCGGGTAAACGCCATCGCTCCGGGGCTGACCAAAACGCGCTTCAGCGAGGCCCTCTGGAAAAATCAGGATATTCTCAATGTCGCCATGAGCAGAACGCCGCTGGGCAGGCCTGCCGAACCGGAAGAAATGGTGGGCGCGGTTATTTATTTAGCCTCCGACGCGTCAAGTTATGTAACAGGACAGGTCCTCGCGCTGGACGGCGGAATGACGATTTAACATAAGGCAGGGATTCGCCAAGGCCGTGTTTTTCGCGAGGGGATTGGTTTGCATTATTGCAATTACATCAGGTGTTTAGTTATTATTTTTAAACAAAGTATTGATTTTTAACGGCTAATGCATTATTATATCCGAATGGGAACGAACCTGAACATATTCCCTGTTAAATCGGGAAAAACGTCATTTATATTAACCCTGGCCGCGGCTACAATAATCACCGCGTTTATGGCCGCGGGCACGGCAAGCGCCGATATTTACAAGCATATCGATAAAGACGGCGTCCTGCACCTGACCAATACCCCTACCGATACTAACGTAAAATGGATAATGGTTATGCGGGAAAAACGGGTTCTTTTCCAGCCCAATATTGACGTGAATAAATATGATGAAATTATTAACAAAACCGCCAGTAAATTCGGACTTGATTCCGCGCTGATCAAAGCCATCATCAAAGCGGAATCCAACTTTAATCACAAGGCCGTCTCGCCGGTGGGCGCGCAGGGCTTAATGCAGCTGATGCCCAAAACGGCATACGCGCTGAGTGTCGACGACAGCTTTCATCCGGAAAAAAATATCGAAGGAGGCGCGCGTTATCTGCGATATCTGCTGAAAACATACAGGGGGGATTTAAACCTTGCCCTTGCCGCGTACAACGCGGGCGAAAAGGCCGTCGCCAAATATCATTATAATATTCCTCCATACCGGGAAACTCAAAATTATGTAAGGCGGGTGCTCAGTTTCTACCGGCAGTACAGCAGCAATCAATAAGTTGATTTGCCGCGAATAAAATTTAACCGAAAAAGTGAGCATCAGTATTCCCGATAATTTCTCCATGAAAAGTTGGTTTTCTTAAACAGCGCGGTCATGAACCGCTCCCGTGGCGCGTTGAGTGGCAAAAAGGATAAAACAGGATGGACACATACAAGGTTATCGATATCAAACAAAGTGTTTTCGAAGACAACAACAAGCAGGCAAATCTGCTTCGCGATGAATTGAAAAAGAAGCGGACTTTTTTGCTGAATCTGATGTCATCGCCGGGTTCGGGCAAAACGACAACCGTTTTAAGGACGATAGAAGCGCTCAAAGATGAAATGCGCATAGGCATCATGGAAGCCGATATAGAATCGGTCGTCGATGCCGATACCGTCGCGAAGACGGGGACAAAAGTGATCCAGCTTCATACGGGCGGGATGTGTCATCTCGACGCGGACATGACCAAGCAGGGCCTTACGGGAATGGGAACAGAGGGGCTTGATTTTGTCATTCTCGAAAATATCGGCAATCTGGTGTGTCCAGCGGAATTTGACACCGGCGCGTCAAAAAACGCCATGATTTTAAGCGTGCCGGAGGGGGACGACAAACCGCTGAAATATCCCCTGATGTTTTCCATTGCCGATGTTTTATTGATTAACAAGATCGATGTTCTGGACTATTTTGATTTTAATCTCGAAGCCGTCAAAGAGCGGGCGCTTAGATTGAATCCAAAGATAAAAATTATTCCGATATCCGCGAGAAACGGACAGGGAATTGACGAATGGGCCGGCTGGCTGCGCGCTGAAATTAAAAAATGGAACGAAAAATAATAGATCACTGAATTTTATAATAAAGGCTTCCGCGGGATAGTCGGAGGCCTTTTTATTTTTTGCATTTTATGCTTCATTACAAATGATAGTCGTGTTATATATTCATTATCGGCAAAGCGGAATCGCAAACGGATTTTGTGGCTGAGTGCCGCCGATCTTGACTTTAAGTTTTGGCCGGCGTTTTGACCTGAGTTAAGACCTGACGCGAAGGGCGAAGATAAAGCATGAAGGTTTCCCTGTTCATTCCCTGTACTGTGGACATCATGATGCCGGAGATCGGCGTTGACACGAATACCCTGCTGTCTAATCTGGGCGTGCAAACGCTGTACCACAAAGAGCAGACCTGCTGCGGACAACCGCTTTTCAACGCGGGTTACCGGGATCACGCAAAGCGGGTGGCGAAACATTTCATAGAAGTCTTTGGAGAGGATGATTGCGTTGTAAGCCCCGCCGGTTCCTGTGTCTGCATGGTCAAATATCATTACCCCGAACTGCTGGAAAATGAACCCATCTGGCAAAAGCGGGCGCTTGATCTTGCGGGCCGGATTTATGAACTGAGCCAGTACATCGTTGATGTCCTCAAGGTAACCAATCTCGGCGCGACATTCGCGGGCAAAGTCACCTATCACGAATCCTGCCATATCCTGCGGGGGCTGAATATTTCAGCCCAGCCCAAAAAACTTATTGCGGGAGTTGAGGGCACGCAGTTTGTGGAGCTTGAAAGTTCCACCGCGTGCTGCGGCTTCGGCGGGGAGTTCGCCGTTGCTTATCCCGAGATATCGGAGGCCATGGTCAGGGAGAAGGCCGCGAACTTTGTCAAATCGGGCGCGGATGTGCTCCTTTTGTGCGAACCCGGCTGCCTCTTGAATATCAGCGGATATCTGCACCGGAATCATACGGGCAAAACGGCCCTGCATCTGGCAAGTTTTCTGGCCCAAAACATTAAGAAGGTCTGATATGCACCCACACGCCAACAAATTCATGGAAACAGCGCGCAAAGAATTAAAAAACGAACAAAGCCAGATGTTTCTTTTGATGGTGTCGCTTGGCGCTCCCATTCTGCGACAGATCGGCATGTCAACATTTGCCGATATCGCGGCGGCGGAGGCCTATTCACGAGCGATCCGGGCCGATGTGATTACAAGACTGCCCGAACTGCTCGAAGCATTCGAAAAAAACGCTGTAAGTAATGGCGCAAAAGTCCTGTGGGCGAAGGATGCCGCCGAGGCCAATCATATCATTCTCGACATTGCCAACCAAAGGGGCGTCTCTTACGTCATGAAAGGCAAGTCCATGATCACCGAGGAAATCGGGCTAAACGATCATCTTATTAAAAATGGCGTGGATGTCTTCGAGACGGACCTGGGCGAAGTCATCACCCAAAACCTGAAACTGCATCCCTTTCATTTAGTGGGGCCTGCCATCAACGTCCCGCCTTCGGAAATATCGGAGGCGTTTTTGAAAAAAGGCATAATCGATGAAGCCTCAACCGATCCGGTGAAACTCGGCGGCGGCGCGCGTAAATATTTGCGCGACAAATTCCGGAATCTGCAAATGGGCATCGTCGGCGTCAACATGGGAGTGGCCGAAACCGGCACCATCATCAATGTCGAAAACGAAGGGAACATCCGGCTGATTAAATCCTCGCCCAAAACACTTGTCGCGATCATGAGTCTGGAAAAGGTGGTGCCTAACATGGCGGACGCCGTCTCCATGATAAGAATGCTGACGAGAAACTGCACGGGGCAGAAAATCACCAGCTACGTCTCCATGGACTCGGGGCCCCAAAAATGCGATGAACAAGACGGCCCCGAAGAACTCTTTATTATCATCCTCGATAACGGACGTTCGGAAATCTACAGCGATCTTAAGACCCGGGAAATTCTTAAGTGCATCCGCTGCGGCGCGTGTCTGAACACGTGTCCGGTTTATACCAAGATCGGCGGCTATCCCTACGGCGCGACCTATTGCGGCCCCATCGGCCAGACGCTCACCCCGATGCTCGCGGGCATGGAGAACACCTCTGATCTTTACCGGGCCTGCACCCTCTGCGGCATGTGCAAACAAATCTGTCCGGCCGGCATCGATCACCCGTCATTATTGCTTTCGTACCGCGCCCGCCAGATCGAACTGAAAAATCAAAAAGGGAAAAAGACCATGCAGTCCCGCGGAGAAAACGCGATAGCCGGGCTTATCGCGCTTGGCATGAGCCACGGCTGGCTATGGAGCCTCGGCATAAATTTGACAAGGCCCCTGATGAACTCTATGGCAAAAGACGGCTATATCGGCAATATTCCGATGGGCGCGCAGGGCTGGTTTGTGTGCCGCGATCTGCGGGCAATTCCCAAAAAGACGTTCCACGAAACATGGGATGATCTTCCGTCCCGTCCTGAATCCTCAGGCAATACGTCGAAGAAGGAGGATTCCTGAATGGACGCAAGACAAGCAATACTTGAAAAGTTGAAATCGGCTATGAGGGTTGAAAGCATCAAGCGGCCCCCAAAACCGGTGCTATCCGAGCTGTCAATGAACCGCGAACAGATGGTCCAGCGCTTCGGGCAGGAACTTGGCGGGCGCACCGGCGTTTTATATCAGGCCGCTAACCCGCAGGCTGCCCTGCGCGTTCTTTCGGATATTATTAAGGCAGAAGGCCTGAAATCTTTTGTCGCGACGGCTCAAGATATTTGCGGCGTAGATATCGCGTCGCTTGGCGAGGCAGACGGAATTTCCGTCTCTTTTGCCAAAGATTTTACCGACAGGGAAACGCTTCGCGAGGCAGCATTCAAGGCTGACGCGGGAATTACTTCCGCCGATTTCGCGGTGGCCGAAACGGGAACCCTCGGTGTGATCTTTAATCACAATCATCCGCGGCTTCTCTCCATTGCCCCGCCCGTGCATATCGCCATCGTAGACGTAAAAGATTTATATCCTGTCTATGAGAATGTCGTGGAGACAGTTTTCAAAAACACAAATGAGATGCCAAGCCAGTTCAGCTTTATCACGGGACCCAGCGCCACATCAGACATTCAGGGCGTGGAATTTAAGGGCATGCACGGCCCGAAGAAGGTCTTTGTAATAATGATTATGAGTTAATCGTCATCTGCATGTCGTTTGCAGGTTGTTGTGTACAACAAAAATTTCCATTATTGTCCCCCTTTGGAGGGGGTGTCTCGCAGCGACGGGGGAGGGACAACCCCATCCGCTGTCATTGCGAGGCGAGCCTTGCGAGCCGCGGCAATCTCGCTTTACCTATAAAAATATCTCCGCTTAACAGGACGGAGAAACAGAGAGGAGAAACCATGAAGATATGCCGGATTATATCCACCAAAGATGAAATTCTGTCGGGAATTTATGATCCTTCCCGCCCCGATGAGGCCAGAATCGTCAACGGAGCCCCTTTCGGAGAATTGCAGGTCACAAAACGCAAAGAAAAAATAAAAAGCTTCCTGCCTCCGGTTGAACCCTGCGCCATCTTCGCGCTGGGATTCAATTATGGAAAACATATCGCCGAAACAGGCTTCAAAAAGCCCGGAACACCGGTTGTCTTTATGAAAGCGCCTTCATGCGCCATCGGCCAGGGCGAGGCGATCCTTCTGCCTCTGGCGGGGCCCGATAAAGTGGATTATGAGGGGGAACTGGCGATCATCATCGGCAAAAAGGGAAAGAACATTCCCGTATCGCGGGCCATGGATTATATCTGGGGTTACACATGCGCCAACGATGTCAGCGCCAGGGATTGGCAGCTTGATCCGGCCATGGAGCAAAACGGCCAGTTTGTGCGCGGGAAAAGTTTTGATACCTTCTGCCCCCTGGGGCCGGCCGCCGTAACAAAGGATGAAATTCCGCATCCAAACGATCTTAGCCTGCGCACCATCCTAAACGGCCAGGTGGTTCAGGAGAGCCGGACGGACAACATGGTCTTCGACATCCCTGCCATCGTAAGCGATCTGAGCAGGTCGTTAACGCTTCTGCCGGGAACGGTCATCCTGACAGGCACGCCCGAAGGCGTCGGATTTATCAGACAGCCGCCGTTATTTTTAAAGGAAGGCGATAAGATCACCGTGGAGATTGAGGCCATAGGCGCTCTGACCAATATGGTTAAGCGAGAGCGCGATACGGTTACGCGTGAGCGCGTTTAGTTGGGACAACCATTTCCCTATTGTCCCCCTTTGGAGGGGGTGCCGCGAAGCGGCGGGGGAGGGACAACTTCGCAAAAAAGCCGCAGGCAAGGCGAGCCAATCTAGAGGAGTGAGGCGTACGTAAAAAGTACTCCGCAGAAACGTTTGATGAAGCGCAACGCAGCATCCGGCCTTTTTACGGGGTTGTCTAAGTCGAGTCTTTTTGATTCAGGCAGGATTTCGGAGGATCTCGGGGACGCCACACTCATTTAGCAGGATTATCATGAGCATGACGTCTCCTCGATCCCGGGGGATGGAACAAACAGGCCGGAGACTCTAAAACTTCCAGATCAAACCAAGCTTAAAAGCCTCAAAATAAAATTTATAATTTATCTGTTCCGTAAAAACACCGGTCGTCTGGATTTTCATAACGCGCATATTCAAAACTGCCGATATGTATTTACGTTTCTTTTGAGCTTAAAATAGGAGACATGATATTGAATGACAAGACTGATTAAATGATAGGTTAGTGGTAGGATAACCCTACCATTTCCCTATAATGAACATTTCGGATGTGCAATCCTTTACATGTCCCCCTTTGGAGAGGGTGCCGCGGCTATTTAACGTTATCAATCTGTTTAAAGGATTTTTCTGCGTTTTTGATAATGTTGTCTTTCAGATTTCCCGAGAGGCCATTCATTTTATGGACAGAATCTTTGAATTGTCCATTGGTAAGCATTACAAGCGCATACAACGTGCCGTTCTTACTCACCCAAAAATCAACCACCTTTGTGCCGTAGAGAGTCATCTGCGTAATCTGCGTGGAGAAATCTTCGATACGCTGATAATCCCCCGCGGGGAATTCTTCTCTTCCGGTGGTGGTCATACTATAATCTTTTAATATGCCGGTAACATGAGTCTGAATGTTTCCCGCGATTTCAGCTCTGGCTTTTATAACCGCTATGGTTCTGGCATCGGAAGGATTTTTGTTGAGCGACGAGCCGACGCCGCATAATATCTCATCATCTTTATTATTTTTGAAATATGAAGAGCACCCTTTCGTAATCCAATCCGGCGCGCCTTCGAATTCTTTCTCCATAACGGTTCTGTTATCAAAGAGGCTCATGGCCATGGTGTTTGTATGGAAACACAACGATGCGGCAAATATGACGATAATATAGAAAAATATGTGTTTCATTTTCAGCCTGTGAAATCAAGGTTTACGATATTTCCGCGCCCGGAGGGAGCATGGATATTATGATCGTATCAGGAATTAAATATCCACGCTATTCCCCCGCCGAGAAAATAACAGACGCAAAAACAGCATACGCGAAAAAGCGGCCACGTCATTTTTATGAACGTGAAAGAAAATTAATAGTTTTCTTTCATTTTATCACTTTCCCGGTTTAATTCCCCGAACGCCTTATCGGCGCGTTGAACGACAGCTTTGCGTACCGATTCAGGAAGACTGTGCATGTTTTGCACGATATTCTTAAATTTTTCAACATTAAGCGTTACCAGAACATAATAGATTCCGTTTTTACTGATCCACGTCTCTTTCTGTTCAACGCCGGAGAGAGTCATTTCGGTAATCTGTTTGGAAACGTCTACCACATGCTGCTCATCAGACGCGTATTTCCCGAAATATTCACCCCCTGATGTTGTCGCCTGATAATCCTTCAACATGGCAGTAACTCTGGTCTGAAGCGTTCTGGCAATCTCCGTTTTGGCCCGGGCAACGCCCGTCGTCCGCGCAATCGATGGATTGCGGGTGCCTCCCACTGAACCGACTCCGCAGATTTTTTTATCATCCTTGATATAGGAAGCACAGTCTTTCGTAACCCAATCGGGCGCTCCGACAAATTCATTTTTCATGACAGTATCTATCGCGGTAGGCGTTACAGGCTGGGTGGCGCACCCATACAGAATAATCCCACTGGATACCAAAACGGCTATGCAAATGACCTTGATAAGCAATCGCGAATTCATAACAACCTCCTTGTTTGATGACATGAATGCCTCTTGTTGAAAAATTATTATTATACGATTTTAATGATCCATGAAAGAAAGACCATCATCTTATTTACCGGGAACCGGAGCGCACACCGCCGGCTTCCCTCTTTTTGCCGCCCTGCCCTTAGCCGATTTTTGTCCCTCCTTTTTCTTATTCAGATTTCTTATTTGCCTGTCGGCGATCCTTCTTTGCTGCTCGATTCTTCTCTGTTGTCTCAGCGCTTCCCAATTAACATTCTGCGCATTCCGGGCATTGCGCTGTTCCATAACATTTTCATGCTTAGGATTATCCATCAATTTTTCTTCAGGCTCTGCCGCGGCGGGCTCGTTTCCTGCTTTCATCTTCTGCGCGTTGATCTCATCAAGAGAATTCCCGATATAAAGGTTTTTGCCCTCGCCGACGATGTACGCGGGCTGGTTTTTGTTTACAACTGCCTGCCGCTGAAGGGGACGGTGAAGCAGCTTTTCCCGCTCATGCGGGTTGTGCATGATTTGCAGCGCTAGCTGTCTTTGGCTGTGGGCCCTCTTAAAACGCGGATTCAGAACAATCGAACGGTCGAAATATTGAACTGCCTGGGTGTAGTTTCCCAGATAGATATAGACAATGCCCAGGTTATAAAAGGCGACTGCATTAGTGGGCTGCATTTCAACGACCTGCGTATAAGAAGCCGCGGCGGCATCATAATCGCCGTAGATCATTGCCGTGTCGCCGTTTCCCTTCACATCGGCGGCAACCAGATTATTGACCGCGGTGTTATATTGCTGTTTCTGCGCGGTGATATCCTCCTGCGAAGAGGCAAGCTGGGCTTTCAGATTATCGATTTCCTGAAGAGCGCTTTCTTTATCCTTTTTGGTCTGTTCGAGCTCCTTGACCATCTCCTGATTCTTGCGGAGTTCGGCTATCGATTTTGCCACGTCGTTCGGATCGGCTTCCAGCTTTACTTTGATCCAGTACTTGGAGCCGTCCCACTTTTCATCCAGAATATCCGTCTTGACAATTCCCGCGGTCAGGACCTTGATTTCATTTTTTTGTATCTGATCATTTTCCACAACCGACGTGCTTTCCACGTAAATGCCCAATTCATCCAGGAGTTGATTCTTGACCTGCTCCAGAGCAATTGCCCTGGAGGATTCTTTGGTGTCGATTTTGGTTGCCTGATAGGTGTATTCCCGTTCGAACACTTCTACATCGGCCCGGACGGGCAGTGCGCAAAGGAAGGTAGAGACAAAAGCGGAAAAGATAACAAGTGCGGCGATTTTTTCGCGCGGCATAAAATGCATCCCTTAAGATTGCGGCATAATACCCTGAATCTTCACATCACCATTACCGGCTATAATCTATCATAAAAGCATAATTTTGCAAATGATGATTTCTGAAAACCCCCTATTGTCCTCCTTTGGACTTTGAGGCTTGCTGAAAAGATTGGAAAGGTTTATATATGTACAAAATTTTTGCACACTCACATAAAGGCACAATTATGAATACCAAAAGACATCTTTATCCATTGTTTGTTTTATGCACTTTATTGCTGCTGATTTCCGCCTGCGGATACACAACAATTAAACACGGTGTATCAATCAGCGATGATAGAATTGCCCGCAGTATCATTGATGGCAAGACAACGAAGCAGGAAGTTCTGCTTGAGTTTGGCGCTCCGACAAAAACTGTTGATAATGAAAAGATGTTTTTCTATGAATGGACTGAAGAAAGTGAAATGAAAATTCCTTTATATAAAGGAAAAACAACGTATATAAATCAATTGAGCATTGTTTTTGATGAATCGGGTGTTGTCAAAAATCACCGGATTTCGGAAATAGCAGCAGGATCACAAAGAAGTATCGGCGAAACCCAAACCCCTTAAACCAACTAAAATCTTTGTCAGGCCGAGTCTTATTGACTCGAACTGAAAAAGAATTTTTCATTGCGCACCGTCTCTTATCGACGGTTTGTTATTGCGAGGCGAGCCTTGCGAGTCGTGGCAATCTCTCTTTTAATTTTTTATAATGTGGGGATTGATCCCCGATCAATCCGAAGCGGCGCGTTTGGGAAACGCGCCCTACTTTTAAATGTCCCCCTTTGGAGGGGGTGTCGCGTAGCGACAGGGGAGGGTATCGTAGGGATTGCTTCGTCGCTTCGCTTCTCGCAATGACAGCTTACTCGTTTTTGTCATTGCGAGGAACGCCTCGCGTTCCGTGGCAATCTCTTCCTTTACCTGTCCCTCTTTGCAAGGATAAAAGCGAAGCTTCCTTACCTGTCCCCCTTTGGAGGGGGTGTCGCGAAGCGACGGGGGAGGGTGCGCCGCTCATGTTACTTTAAAGGCTAACTTCGGCACAAAAAAAGTATACAGCGGACACAGACAGCCGAAGCGGCTTCCCGGGTTTTGCCTGGCTTCATTTTTAACATGGAGGCTGCTGTCGGATGCAAAATCGGCGCGCGGATACCGGGCGAGGATTTCCCGAGAATCATCCGGAGGTACCTTCCAGTATTGCGCGAGGACCTCCAGTTGTCCGCCGACACTCATAAAATGAGCCTCCGGCCCGTATTTTTGCAGGGGAACCCATGGATTCAGATTCAGCATTATCGCCTCCGCGACGCCGTCAACGCGCGCGCTATCCCAACCCGCGGATTTGGCGATCCGCCTGGCAACGCTCGCGCTCCCCACGGTAAAACAATGTTCGCCTTGCGGTCTTTTCGATTGAAAGAGGCCCACGTCGTGCAGGATTGAGGCGACGTACAGGGCTTCTTTATCCATGCGCGTTTTTGTTTTGCTTTGTTCATACATCAGGGCGGCAAAATAGTACGTCCGATAGCAGTGATTCACCATAGCGATGCTGGAAAATTCACGCGCGTACTCTTCGGCATCACGCGCTATCTGACTATCGGGAGGAGCCCACGCCTCCAGGTCTAAATGCCTCGCGGCGTCTTTGCCTTCAAGCGGAAATCTTCGACTGACAAGCAGCCAAAACCGGGTCATGAGATTTGCAGTTAAGATAGAACCGTAGCCGAGCAGAAGCCCGGCTTTTTGATAAAGCGAAAGAGGCGGTCCGCCCTGCGCCTCCCATGCCACTGTTCCCACCGTTGTATGTCCGGCCATATCGGAATCCCCTTATCACGCGGGCAATTCTATCCCCGCGCGTTTTACTCTAGCATAAAATTGAAATTATAAAAGTGCGAGTTTCAGGACGCGGTAAATTTATTGTTGAACTTCAGACTGTCAGCCCAGCTTGTAGAAGAGTTTCACCAGCCACCAGTGGCGATTGACGCGTCCGGGAGTTTTGAGGCGGGCGAAGATGAAATTAAGCGCCGGAAGCACCAGTCTGTAAACCTTCCGGATATGCCTGTAGATGAGGGAGGCCCGAAACGACCGGTTGTAAGCGTCCTGCCGTTCGGCATTCCAAGCATGTGCGCGGTTGCAGGCCGCGAAATCGGCGGCGAAACGGGCATTCTGGAGGGACGAGGCCAGGCCGCAGCCTCCGGATGCTTCCACAAAGCCGATCGCGTCGCCCAGATGAATCAGACCCGGAATGATTACGCCCTCAGGCTGCAACCCTGCCATGGTCAGGCAGGTCAGACCTTCGTAATCCACCCTTGAACCTTTGATCTGCCCGCTGAAACGAGGATAGCCGGATTTGAGCTCGTGCCAGACCCTGAGCTGTTCGGCGCTATCCGGCAGGCGCAGTCCCAGTTTGGCGGCCGGGCCGCTCATGATCATCAGTCCTATTTCGCACTTGTCATCGTTTCGCGGAAAAATGAAGGTCAGGCAGGGCGGAAAAGACGGCGCGTAATGAAGCGAGCCCGCCGGAATGAAGAAAAACTCCATTCCACGGTATTCACCCTTGAAATTCGAGATCAGGCTCTTGATCATGGGATTGTTGAGGCGTCGATAATCGATTCCCGCTTTTTTGCCAAGCACCGATGTATGCCCCATGCAGTCCAGAATGGTATGCGCCATGAGCTCTTCGCCGTTTGCGGTCACAACGCCACGGCAGATGCCGTTTTCAATAATCGCCCCGGCGACTGAGGTGCCCATGCTGAATTTGACGCCGGCCTTAAGGGCTTCTTCAAAGAGCCTGGCAATGAATACATGCCAGTCAAAAATGTAGGACGAATGCTTTCGTTGTATTTCGAAACTTTTTTCGGCCCCCGGACTGTTAAAGCGCCGCGCGGAGGTGCGGTGCAGGCTGATAGAGCTCATGAAGTCTTTGCCGAGAAGATCCTCGAATATCTCGTGCGGCCGAGCAGTTTCGCCTCTGGGCTCAGGCCCCGGCCGGTCTGCTTTCTCCAGAACTAAAACGCTGAGTCCGGATCTGGCGCAGAAGATGGCACAGGCCAGCCCCGCCGGACCCGCGCCAGAGATGATCACGTCTGGATTCATTTGAACTCCTTTCCTGAAAAACCAATATACCGCCGCCGGATTTCCTCAAATGTCCCCCTTTGGAGGGGGTGTCGCAAAGCGACGGGGGAGGGCCAACCCTGCCCCACTGTCATTGCCAAGTTAGGTCGAGTCTTTTTGAATTCGGCAGCGAGTGCACCCACCGCAGCCTGCACAGGGGTAAGCAAGCGTTTAATAAACTATTACTTTCCCCGAGAATCGAAGTCTCTCCCAAGGCTTGCCTTGGGAGGCCTTCAATCGACCGAATAGCCGGATTTAAAAATTCACATTCTTATGATTAATTAAGTAAACTATCCCCAGAATTCTAAATCTTTTAACTAAATCTTTTTTTCGTTCTATTAGGAAGAAATTGGTAAATTTTTAGAAGCTTCAGCATGTGCCTTCAAAAACAAATCAATAGCTTCTTTTTCGTTTATTGTAGAATATGCTGCTTCTTTATCTTCTAAAGTATCTAGAAACTGTGCAAACTTATCTGCATTATAAGCTTTAATAAAATCGCTATAATCAAAACTATCAATATCATAAGTATGCATTCTATTTTTCATAAAATGAAGTAAATAAAATCCAATTTTATTACTTTTCTTTTTAAATATCTTTATTAGATAATCTGTTACTTCTTCTTTATAATTTTTATTTTCATCCTCCCATCGTGTAGCCCACTGATAAAGAATAAAACCAAATTCCCTCGCTTGCTTATATTCATCAAAAATGTCTCTTTCCCCTTCTATAAAATATTTATTCAATCTATCAGCAAGACTATTTCTTAAACTGTCAATATTCACGTTATTTCTTATTCTATAAAAAGAATTATTTCTCACCCTATTGGAATATAAAACTATTTTGGAAGCAAGATCAAAACGTACTACATTATTAACAACTTCGTGAAGAATATCATTTATTTTATTATCCGCTATCCCCTTATTGTTCTCTATTAAAATCATAATCAGCATTTCAGCTTGATCAAGTTCAGTATCCCATAAATCACCTTCGCGGCGAAAATTGTCACAATTCTTATAAAGTGTTTTAATTAACGGTAAAACTAATTTCGCATCAAGAAAATCTGAATATATTTTTAGACGTTTAAGTATTTCGAGTAATTTGAATTCTTTCTGATATTTCATGATTAGAGATTTTCTTATTTCATCTTCTGTAGATTCCGCATCCTTCCAAAGTTTTATCATGGTATCAAATTCAGAGTCGGATATAACGCCTTTGCGGACACCGAGCATAAAGTATTTAAGGAAACAATCCCCATGCGCGATTCTATGCTTGATCCTATAATCTCTTGCCGATGATTCATGATCACTACCATATCCACTGGTAGAAAAAGCCTTCTCTACTTCTGGATAAATACATCCTAAGAGTGAAATAATAAGGTTTCTGAAGGAATTAGTTTTAGTTAGTCCCTCAATATGTTCTTTAATTGCTTGATATTTTTGTTTGGCATCATGAGGCAATGGTGAACTTAAAAGGGTCTCAAAGGACCATTTTGATACATAATACCAAGGTGCTTTTTTCATATCTCCATAAATTTCGGGAAAGAAAGTTTGAAATATTTCTACTATAAAAAAATCAAAAAGATAAACTTCTTCTAATATAGGTGGCAATCTAAAATATATGCTATTTAGATAACGTTTTGCTGCCCTAAATGTAGAAAATATTTGTCTCAATTCTGATTGATAGAGTGGACCAAATTGTTCATCGAAATCTTTTATTCTGTTTTTATCAATTTTTCATCTATCAAATAGTTTATCAATTTCTGATATATGACCAGTTTCTGGATAAGAATAATATATAAATTTGTCTATTATACTTTGATCAGTCATGGGAATATTTATTGGTAGTTGCACAATCTTTTCAATATAGTCGTGCGAATCACGCATTTCTTGTGTACATTTTATGGCTGCTGCAACTTTGTCTGGGTCAAAGCTTAAAAGAAAAATCATATTTTTAATTTTACTTGTTAATTTTATTAACTGAAATACAGCTAATATCTGTTCTCGTTGCAAACGATCAATGTCATCAATAACAACCAAAACTTTTTTATCGATAGATGCAATGAATTGTTCAATATCTTTCTTGATTTCTAATGGCCGCTCATCTGTTACTGATTTATGAAAACGAATAGCAAACCCTTTCAAGAGTACCTCTGGGTAAAAGGTCAGCGCATTCTTAATTTTCTTCGAGAGAAAATATTTTTCCTCCAATAAGTCGTTTAGCCCATAATAAAAATTTGCTGTTAAAGCTTCATTGTCTCCGAAATACCATGGATCGAACTCATAAATTAACAAATGTGGCTCTTCCCTCATTTCTTTTTTTAGCAGATTTAATATAGAAGTTTTACCCTCACCCCATCTACCATATAATGCCATAACAAATGATTCTTCTATGGAAAGATCATAGATATGCTCCTTTAAAGTACTAGCAAAGTTTCGTCGTCCGATTAAATCATCCATTTCGTCGTTTATCGGTTCATCAGAAAAAAGTTTAATTTGTTCAGGAAATGTATCATTTTCGTGAGCACAATATTTATTTAGCTCTTTTTTAATGAGAGGAAATGTTGCTGAGATATACGTAAAAAAAATAAATACACAAATAGAGATCATGGGACGCCAAAAATATATTGATGCCCTACTGGGAAGAGTATGAGAAACATAGCAAAGAGAGAGAATTGTGATTGTAATGATTAATAATGCGTCAATAAGCAGAAAATCAGGTTGATTTAAGAAATAGGAATTTCGATAACGGACAAAAAGATTAGATATTATATTGAAAATCGTAATTAGTAATAACCATATCATGATCAAAAAATAATTTATATTTGGTAGATAATTTGTGAAATTAAATGTTTTCGCTTCGATCGTCTGTTCAACCACAGAAAGTATCCAGAATAAAAATAGACCTATTGCTACTGAAAGAAAAAGTATCCGCCAATTTTTCAGCACGTACTTCTTTGACGTTAATAATTCTTTTTTAAAAAAAGCATTCATCATAATTATTTAAGAATATTCATATAAGTTATGCACAAATAATTTGAGATATTTCGAAGACGAAGTATTCATCAATAATGATGTGTAATTGGGATGAGGTCTTGAAATATCATTCATCAGTGTTCATTAATATTACAAATTTATATTTTCATGAAACATGCGGAACCAAAGGTGTCAGCGACACCCTCCGCATAATGTGGGACGAAATTATTAAAACCTTTTTTGAAAATATTGCAAGAGAAATGATTATAGATATTAAGACATTATATATCCCTCTTTCGAGGGATTAGCTAAAGTAAATATTGATATGAAATATGAGATGATAATCGGGCCAACAAATCCTTGATAAAAATAATATACCGCTTCTGCATCAAAGATGATATTGAGGCGGCTAGGAGGAGGCGACGAGGCGTATTAGTTATACGTTGAGGAGACCGACGACGACGCCAACAAAAATAGCGCTTTGATGCGGGAGCGGTGCTATTTTTTCTCCACGTACAAATATTTCTGTAGCTCCGCCAATTTCTTTTCTTTGATTCCCTTGATTTCCATCAATTGCCTGATATCTTTAAAGCGGTTTATTTTTTTGCGGAAATCCAGAATGTTTTGAGCGGTTGCCTGACCAACCCCTTTTATCAAAAGCAAATCGTCTTCAGTCGCCCGATTAATATCAATAGGCAATCCGAGGGATAATCTATCAGCCGCGGGCATCTCCGCGACGACAATATCCTTATCACCCGAAGCGGAATTCAAAATTAATTTCATGCCCGTCATAAGCGGGAAGTCGGTATTGATAGGCCCTCCGATACCTGCCGATTTCAATAACCCGTTTGCGGTGGTTCCCGGCGGGGCAAAATATACTCCGGTGTTTTGATCGCCCTTAAAAACTTCTATCGCGAGGCAGCCGTCGCACTGATCGGCCAAAGGGGGGATTTTGTATTTGTGCAACGTTCGATAACCGAAAATAATAAAGGGGATGATCGCTAGTATCAAACAAACGGCGATCAGTCCCCTTAGTTTATTTTCGGATATGGTCATCAAGCTATTTTTTCTTCGCCAGATTGAAAGCCTCATGAAGCACCGATACCGCAAGCTCCATATACTTTCGCTCTATGACGCAGGATATTTTAATTTCCGATGTGCTGATCATCATGATGTTCACACCCTCTTTCGCCAGTGTCTTGAACATCTTTGCCGCCACGCCCGAATGGCTGGCCATGCCCACGCCGATGACGGAAATCTTGGCGACCTGATCGTCGATTTCGACTTTTTTGGCTCCGATTTTTTTGGCCGTGCCTTCAACTATCTTTTGCGCTTCCTTCAGATCTTTTTTGGATACGGTAAACGTAAGATCGGTATGTCCCTGCAGGCTCGAATTTTGAATAATCATATCGACGAAAATATTTTTATCCGACAAAGGCGAAAATATATCGGCGGCCACGCCCGGCTTGTCCGGAACGCAGACGACCGTTACTTTAGCCTGATCGCGGTCATAAGTTACGCCTGAAATTATTTCCCTCTCCATATCTTTATCTTCTTTGGTCACAAGAGTTCCTCCTTTATCAGAAAATGTTGATTTAACATAAACGCGCACATTATATTTTTTAGCCATTTCCACCGAACGCGGATGCAGTACCTTGGCCCCTGTCATGGCCATTTCCAGCATTTCATCGTAGGATATTTTATCCAGCCGCCGCGCCTTGTTGCAGACATTGGGATCGGTGGTGTAAACGCCGTCCACGTCCGTAAAGATGTCGCATTGATCCGCCTTTAATGCCGCGGCCAGCGCCACCGCGCTTGTATCGGAACCGCCGCGCCCCAGCGTCGTAATATTGTTGTGTTCGTCAACGCCCTGAAAACCGGCCACGATGATAATGGTTCCTTTTTTGAGTTCCTTCTTGATGACATCCGTATCGATCAGCGAGATTCTCGCCTTTTTGTGCGATTTATCCGTTAATACCTTAACCTGAAATCCCAAAAACGATTTTGCCGCGTGACCCATGGAATTCAAGACAATCGAAAGAAGCGTGATCGTCACCTGCTCGCCCGTTGAAATCAGGGAATCGTATTCTCTTTCATTGGGCGTGTCGGCGGCCTTGTGCGCCATGTCAATGAGCCGGTCGGTCTCCCCCGCCATGGCCGACAGAACCACCACCACCTTATTGCCGGCTTTTTTAACATTGATTACCTTCTGGGCCACGTTCTTTATCTTGTCGATATCCGCGACCGATGTTCCACCGAACTTTTGAACAATTAAAGCCATCTTAAACAACCTCCATTTTTATATCTTCTGTTACTTCCCGTAACCTTTTTTCCGGTCCTTGAATGATGATTCTTCTTTTATTTTCATCCAGATATTCAAAATTTATAAATAAAGCGTCCGGCGGCAAAACCCTGGCGATTTTTTCCGCCCATTCGATGACGGCAACGCCGCTGCCCCCAAAATATTCCTCGTAGCCCAGATCTTCGAATTCGGAATAGTCTTTCAGCCGGTAGACATCGAAGTGATAAAGCTTACACCTTGCCGGATATTCATTAATCAGGGTAAACGTCGGGCTCGTAATCCGGTATTTTTCATCCACTCCCAGGCCGCGAGCGAGCCCCCCGGTAAAGCAGGTCTTGCCGGAACCAAGTTCCCCCGATAACGCCAGGATATCGCCTTTTTTCAACCGCCCGCCGATCAGGCAGGCTGTATCTGACGTCTTTGCGGCGCTATCGGTTATAATTTCAATCTTTGTCTTTTTCTTAGTCATCTAACAAAGCGGCTATGGGCTTAGTATTTATTTTGTCTCCAGCACAACCAAAGCTGTAGCGTATTTTTTCGTATGCGTCAAACTCAAATGAATTTTTGTAATCTTTCTTTTTTTAATCTGAGCTTTCGCTTCCCCGTAAAGCGACAAAGCGGGCTTGCCGTTTTCATCACGCACAACTTCAATATCATTTAAATGAACGCCCATGCCCAGGCCAAGACCCAGGGCTTTCAAAAAAGATTCCTTGGCCGCGAATCTGGCTCCGTAATGCGGTGATGCTTGCGCGTGCCTCCCGCAGTACTGAATTTCCCCTTCGGAATAAATTCTGTCTAAAAATTTCGGACCCCATTTGGCGATGATTTTATCCAGACGGCTGTTTTCAACAAGGTCTATTCCAATGCCGTAAATCATGATTTCACCCGCGCCGCGTGAACAATGGCGTCCGTGACGGCGGCAACTTTTTTCATGGCCGCGACGTCATGCACCCGGATAATATGGCAGCCGTTCATGATGGCCGCGGCCACCGTCGCCGCAGTGCCTTCCATTCTTTCATCCGGTTCGCCGCCGGTTATCTTTCCGATAAAAGATTTCCGGGATGTTCCGATCAGTATCGGCATCCCCAGCGCCTTTAATTCACAAAGATCCCTGATAATTTTATAATTGTCCTCGGGCGTTTTTCCAAATCCGATTCCGGGATCGATGGCGATGCGGTCTTTTTCTATACCGGCCTTCAGAGCTTTTTCACAGCCCTGTTTTAAGCAATCCGAAATTTCCCCCATCAGATCATCATACGCCAGATCGCCCTTTTGCATGTTTTTGGGTTTGCCCCGCATATGCATAAGGATGACCGCCGCGCGCGTGCTCTTTACAGCTTCGGCCATATTTTTGTCGCCTTTCAGGGCGCTTATGTCGTTGATGATTTCCGCGCCGAAATCAACGGCAAGCCTCGCGACTTCCGCTTTTTTGGTATCAACCGACAGGGGTATCTTTATTTTTTTAGCCAGACCTTCAATGACGGGAAGCACTCTTTTTAATTCAGTCTTAGCCGGGACAGAGCGCGAACCCGGCCGCGTGGATTCGCCGCCGATGTCAATCATATCCGCCCCCTCGTCCGCCATGCGAAGTCCATGATCAATGGCCTTTTGGGGCGGAAAATATTGGCCGCTGTCGGAAAACGAATCGGGAGTCACATTTAAAATGCCCATCACCGCTGTTTTTCCGCCCAGAATTATTTTGCGGCGGGATGTCCTCCAGACATAAACGCTCATGTGTATGTTTTTTAATGTATCAAAGATTTCACGGGCGATAAGGTTGAGGCCGAAGGGCTGTTTCTCGATTTTTTTAGCCAGGGCGATGATCTGCTTTACCGTGCCCATAATTAAAATATCGCTCGCGGGCACACTGCAGGCAACGCTGCCGCGGGCGACGGCGGCGTCCCCGCCGATGGAGAGCATTTCCTGCTTGATGATGTTCGCAATTTTGCAGGGTTGTTTCTCCAGCAGCAGGTTAACGTTAATAGTTTTTCGCGCCATAGCGTCAATCCCGTAAGGATCAACGCCTATTTTTCTGAAGATCGCCGAAGCGTCTTCCGGATTATTAATTTTGATGGTTCTCACGCGGCAACACCGATATAAAAAGTGAAAATAAATATCTTTTAAGAAGAAAAATGAAGTCGTTAAGCCAATGCTTTTTCAGCCCGGTTAAATTCGGGCAAAGCATCGCCGATGATGGCGTCTATTTCCACTCCGTTTAAAACTTCCTTTTCGAGAAGTTCCCCGGCAATCTTATGCAGGATTTCTATGTGGTCATTGATGAGCTTTTTCGCTTTTTCATAGTTTGTCTTGACGATGGAAACAACTTCCTCGTCAATTTTTTTTGCCGTTTCTTCACTGTAATCCTTGTGCGTGGCAAATTCACGTCCCAGGAAAATCTGCTCTTCTTTTTTGCCGTAACTCAGCGGTCCCATGACTTCGCTCATGCCCCACTCACAGACCATCTTCCGGGCCAGATTGGTCGCCCGTTCGATATCATTGCCCGCGCCGGTGGTGAAATCATGCAAAACGATATCTTCGGCGGCGCGTCCGCCCAGCAAGATAGCGATGTTGTTTTCCAGATACTCGCGGGGATAGGTATGCTTTTCGTCAATCGGCAGCTGCTGGGTTAAGCCCAGCGCCCTGCCGCGGGGAATAATGGTCACCTTGTGAATCGGATCGGTTCCCGGCATCAGGCGCGCGACCAGAGCGTGGCCTGTTTCATGATAAGAGGTGTTGCGTTTTTCTTCATCGCTGATCACCATGCTTTTTCTTTCCGTGCCCATTAAAATCTTGTCTTTGGCGAACTCGAAATCGCTCATGTTGACTTTTTCTTTATTGGCGCGGGCCGCGTTGAGCACGGCTTCGTTAATCAGATTTTCGATATCGGCTCCGGAAGTGCCGGGCGTTCCCCGCGCCAGAACCGAAAAATCAACGTCCGTGTCAATCGGCGCTTTGCGCGCGTGAACTTCAAATATTTTTTCCCTGCCTTTTACATCGGGCAGCGGCACGATAACCTGCCTGTCAAACCGGCCCGGACGCAGAAGCGCCGGATCAAGAACATCGGGGCGGTTGGTCGCGGAAATTAAAATCACGCCTTCGTTGGATTCGAATCCGTCCATCTCCACAAGCAATTGATTGAGCGTTTGTTCCCTTTCATCATGACCGCCGCCTAAACCCGCGCCGCGGTGACGTCCCACCGCGTCGATTTCGTCGATAAAAACGATGCAGGGGGCGTTCTTTTTGGCCTGGCTGAAAAGATCCCGCACGCGGGACGCTCCGACGCCGACAAACATTTCCACAAAATCCGATCCGCTGATGCTGAGAAACGGTACCTCCGCCTCACCGGCTATGGCGCGCGCCAATAGTGTTTTACCCGTGCCGGGAGGGCCGACAAGCAGAAGTCCCTTGGGAATTCTGCCGCCGAGTTTTGTGTATTTTTTAGGATCCCTTAAAAAATCGATAATCTCTTCGAGCTCGGCCTTGGCCTCATCGATGCCGGCTACGTCGGCAAACGTGACCCGCTTGGTTTTATCGGTCATCAAACGCGCCCTGCTCTTGCCGAAGGCCATGGCTTTGCCTCCGCCGGATTGCATCTGGCGCATAAAAAATATCCAGACGCCTATCAAAAGAATCATCGGAACCCACGAAATCAAAACCGTAATCCAGGGCGAATCATCGTTGGGTTTGGCCGTAATCTTGACGCCTTTTTCCCTGAACTGCGCCACCAGTTTATCGTCTTTGGGAGCGAATGTCTTAAAAAGATTGCCGTTTGTGAATTTTCCGGTAATGCTGTCGCCCTGAATGGTTACTTCACTGATTTCGCCTTTATCCAGATAGGACGTCATATCGCTGTAAATTATTTCTTTTGTCCCGGCTTTGGGCTGGTTATAGAGTTGCCAGACAAGCAGGCCCACTAGCGCGACCGTGAGAACAAGAGCTATGTTTTTCTGGAACTGATTCAATGTTTTTCTCCTTTATGTATCCTTATAAGTCGTTTTGCTTCTATAAGATAACCATGAAGCGGATAATGTCATCAGTAAAAAGCTAATTTATATAGCCTTTATAATAATATTACGTATAAAACAATGCAAATTTGCCGGTATTTACGGGTTCGTAATTTCCAGTTTCAGAACGTTTTTTGTATCTTTGGTTATTTTGACCCGGTCGTTTAAATGCATATTTTCAATCCATATTACAGAAACACGATCCGCAAGCAGCATGATATCATTACGTTTGCCTTGGGGAATTTTGCGGTCGATGAAAAAATCTTTAATTTTTTGCCGTCCCGCCATGCCGAGGGGCTGAAATCTATCCCCATCCCTTCTGTTGCGTACCACTACAGGCTGCTGAATTTTATCCAAATCCAGATAAACTTCATTTTTGCTTTTTAAATCAATACCTTTTCTTGGCGTGAGTTCCGCGCGGAGGGTAACATTTCTCTCTTTTACATGAACCGATCCCGGAATAGTCATGGGATATTCATACAGAGTCTGTTTTATCCGGGCTTTTTTGCGCTCGATAATTAAATTCTCATATTCGCGCCTTATTTCAATCCCCAGAGGCAAGATTAGCCTTTTGCCCGATCCGTTCATTTTCGATAAATTATCCAGTGATTTTATATGGATATAGGAGAATCCGTTTTTTTCGGGACTGAAATCCTCTAAAATTGTTTTAAATAACCGAAGTCTTACGGCAGAAGGCAATTTATTGATATACGCTATATTTAATAAAACACGATTTGGCTGTTTTTGAATAAACGACGATTGCAGGGCCTGGACCGTGTGCTGCCTGATGAATTCATCTTCCGCGCGCAGTATTTCCGCCATTTGGGCCAGATTTTCTTCGATTTTGGGATTATACTTTTCTTTCAGATACGGAATCAGGTCAGTCCTGATTTGATTCCGCAGGTACATTTTGCTTTTGTTGGAACTATCCTCGCGATATGAAATACCGGCTTTATTCAGGTAACCAATGATCTCCCGCCGGGAGGTTTCAATCAGCGGCCGGATAATATTGCCGTCTCGTTTGGGTAAAATACCTTTGAGGCCCTCGAGGCCGCTGCCGCGTAAAAGATTGAGCAGAACCGTTTCGGCCTGATCCTGCAGATTATGCCCCAGCGCGATTTTTTGCGCCTGATAATCAGCGGCAACTTGATTTAAGAAAGCATATCTTTCCCGCCGGTAAAAATCTTCGGGCGAAATTCCCTTTTTATGGTTATTCCGCTCCATTTTCGCGGTGCAGAAAATCAGCCCCAGACCCTCGGCCAAATCGCGGGAGAATTTTTCATCCTCATCGGATTCGGCGCCCCGCAATCCATGATTGAAATGCGCGGCGATCAGGTTAATATCCAGTTCTTCAGCCATGGAGGCCAGAGCCGCCAGAAGCGCCGTGGAATCGGGCCCGCCGGAGAGAGCCACAACAACCCGCTCGCCCCGCGCAAGCAGTTGATATTTTTCGATAGTTTTGCGGACTTTTTTAATCATCATTAATTAAATAAAGAATTGATCTCCAGAAGATCCTCGCAATAATAATCGGCATGAAGATTCAGCAAATCCTCCCTGCCGCCCAAGCCGTTTAAATAAGCCATGCTTAGTATTCCGGAATTTCTGGCAACCAGAATATCATTTTTGCCGTCGCCTGTCATCAGCGCCTTTTCCTTAACAACTCCATACTTATTTAGCAGATAGTCAATGACGCGGCCATCCGGTTTCGCAAAGGGCGTGGAATCGATGCCGACGATTTCCGTAAAATATTTTTCGATATTTAATCGCCTGACTATCATCATCGTAAAATCATAACTTTTGTTGGTGAGAATAACTTTTGTTTTATTTTCAAAATGCTTCAGGACGTCTTCCACGTGCGGATACAATGCCGCGTTATCCAGAAGATGCTTGCTGTAATAATCGACAAAGATGATCAGGGCCTGATCCTGAAATTGAACATGATCCGGCCCCAGCGCCCTTTGAATCAGCGTGGCTATGCCGTCGCCGACAAAACTGATAATCTCCTTTTCCGGTTTTTTTTCAAGGCCCAGCGCCTCCAATGTATGATTAATGCTTAAGGCCAGATCGGTGCCTGTTGTGACAAGGGTGCCGTCAAAATCAAATATCATTAAATCCAGTTCTTTCATCAACTCACCTTTTTATTATAGCATGCAGGGCAGTTTGCCAGAGCGCATTTTGGGCGAAAACTTCCTTCAGAATTGGTCTTTTATATAATTGTGCGGCCATAAAATCAAATATTGTTTGACTAAATGTCCGCCCGGTGCTACATATAACGAAACCGCTTGGATCCCTTTTACTCGACTGAGACGGTATAGTTGTTAAATAAAATGTCGAACAAAGGTCTTCTACTATTTTGCGGAAGGCCTTTTTTATTTTCGGGACGCAGATATTACCGGCACGGGATTGTAATATTTGCGGGGCGGAAAATTTTGAAGATGCCCGTGGTTTGATTATGAAAAAACGGCGCTTGAATAACTTTGCCATCATCGGGACCGGCATGGTGGGAACGGCAATCGGTTTCCTTCTGAATAAATCCGGCTATAAAGTCGTATCTGTTTACGACAAATCCTCCGCCGCCGCAAAAAGAGCGCATTCCTATATCGGGGCAAAAGCTTCCCCCACCCTCCGCGAGGCTCTGCAAAATGCCGACGGCGTTTTAATAACCACTCCCGACGACCTTATTTTATCAGCCTGCGGGGAAATCGCCGCCGCAGCCGATATAAAAGGAAAATTCGTTTTCCACATGAGCGGCGCGGGCGGTCTGGATTTACTGGCGCCCGCGCAAAATGCGGGCGCTTCGGTCGCCAGCATTCATCCCCTGCAGAGTTTTTCATCCATCGATCAGGCGATTGGAAATATTCCCGGCAGTTACTTCGGAGTGACGGCGGATAAAAAAGCTGAAGGCTCCGCGAAAAATATCGTCCGCGATTTGGGAGGGATTCCTCTTGTCATTTCCCCTGAACAAAAACCGCTTTATCACGCGGCCGCGTGCTTTGCTTCCAATTATCTGGTGTCTTTGATGAATGTGGTTGAATCCATTTATCAGGCCATCGGATTAAATGAAAAAGACGCCAGGGCGGCGTTTCTGCCTCTGGTTTACGGCTGTCTGAAAAATATAGAAAAGTCAGGTTCGGTTTCATCCCTGACAGGCCCCATCGCCCGCGGCGATGCGGGCACGATAAAAAAACATGTCACGGCCCTTCATAAAAATCTGCCGCAGTATTCTTCGCTGTACGCGTCGCTGGGATTAACAACCGTTAAGATCGCGCGTCAGAAAGGAACGCTGAGCGCCGCGGGGGCGAAAAAAATCAACGCTATCTTGAAAGGAGATAAAAAATCATGAGCGCTCAAACTAAAATCACCCGGAAAACCATTCTCGACATTAAAAAAATGAAAACGCAGGGAGAAAAAATCTCCATGTTGACGGCTTATGATTACGGTATAGCCTCAATCCTCGACGAATGCGACATCGACATCATCCTGGTCGGCGATTCGCTGGGCAACGTTGTTCTGGGTTACGACACGACCCTGCCTGTCACCATGGAAGATATGCTGCATCACACGAAGGCGGTGGCGCGCGGCGCGCATAAATCGATGATTGTCGCGGATATGCCGTTTTTATCGTATCATGTTTCTCCGGAGACGGCGGTTGCCAATGCCGGACGCTTTTTAAAAGAAGCCGACGCGCAGGCCGTTAAACTCGAAGGGGGCATTGAACAGGCTGAAACCGTCCGCAAAATCACCCAGGCGGGAATTCCCGTTATGGCGCATCTGGGGTTGACGCCGCAATCGATCCACCAGTTGGGCGGTTTTAAAGTGCAGGGCAAAAAAGAAGACGCGGCCCAAAAGATGATGCAGGACGCCATGGCCCTGGAAGAAGCGGGCGCTTTTTCGGTGGTGCTGGAATGCGTGCCGGAGAAACTGGCCGGGGAAATTACCGGCGCGCTGTCCATCCCCACCATCGGCATCGGAGCCGGCGTGCAGTGCGACGGACAGGTTCTGGTCGTAAACGACATGCTGGGAATGTACGATAAAATGACGCCGAAGTTTGTAAAAAAATATGCCAATCTGAACCCGCAAATCAGAGACGCCGTGAAGAGTTACATCCAGGAAGTAAAAACAGGCGCCTTCCCGGACGCCGAACACAGCTTCAAATAAGGGATTGGGATAACAGGGACAGCGGCCTATTATTCCAGTCAGGCTCGAAAAAGGATTCGATTAAAAACAGTTAAAGGGACACCCTTAAGTATTTAAGTATCTGGAAGTTTATACCCCTGTTCTTTCACAATTTTCTCTCCACGATCAACCGAATAACTGACCGCCGGCATGCTGATATCCAGTCGTCGGGCCAACTCTGCATAGGAAATGCCCAATTCCCGGGATGCCCAGTAACAAAAAACACTTCTTGCCCTGACTTTTGTTTTCTGTCTGCTTCTGGAAAAGATGTCCTCTGGTGCAATTCCGCAAACACCTGCGGCACGTGCGGCAGTCTTATCGATATCGTAACCTAAACGCTTTATTTTATGAAAACGTTCGTATTTTTCATTTGCCGAAGAAAGCACCTCGTCTACAAAATCACTATCGCCCAAAATCCGCTCATCACTCTTCATGAACGTATCTGTTAATTCTCTCTTGTTGATTGCTTTCCACCCGCCCAGACTGCGGATAAGTCCTCCGCCGGTTAAGTCGGTGCGACGTCCCTGCTCGATTCCCGCTGTGACAAATTCATTGTAATGCCTGATTGCCCCAGCGCGATGTTTTCCGAAATAATTCAGCACATAATCTGTATCCTGCCAGTCCCGCTTTTTATTCCCCATGAGAACACTGTGGCCGCAGTAGGCATAGCGATTCAACTCACCCATCGTCTTTACTAGTCCGGCCCTGAGCGGATTCAAGTGTATGTATCGCACCAGTTCAGTCAAATAAGTATCTTCCTGGCAGAGGATGGATTTGTAACGATTCTGAAAAAGCCGGCCGCTCCGTTTGTGCCGCATATTAAAATGCATGGCGTAACCGGTCAGAAGTCTGCTCATCAGGGTGACGACAGGAACGTTACCGGTGCGGAAGAGAAAATGGGCATGATTGGGAATCATAGCCCAGGCAAAACAGGATGTCTGAGTTGCAGGCAGAAGTTTCTCCAGTCGCACCAGAAAGTCTTCCCGGTCGCTGTTGTCCCGAAATATCTGTTTGCGCTCCATTCCCCGGATCATAATATGATGAAGGGCGCCCGGCGCGTCTATTCGTGCTGATCTCGGCATGCGTTATCTTATGTCTGAAACCGACTAATCTGTCAACTTAATTATTTAAGGGTGTCCCTCTTTTATACCCATGGAGAGCTTTTGTTTTTAGATAACAAAAATTAACCGTTTTTATTTATTATTGACTATTATTTTTGCTTTTTGCTGCAAATTTATCAAAATAGTCTTGAAGGCTTGCAGAGTTTTTTGCTGCTGCAAATAAGCGGATATTCTGGCTTTAGCTTCATCGAAAGTCATTACTTTTCCGCTTTTCGGGTCTGTGAACAATTTTTCACGATTTGTTTTATAAAATTCTTTTATTTCTTTTTGAGTCGGCTTTGCTTTTTCACCGATTTCCGTTTTCACGAACTTTTGTACTTTAGCTTCAAATACAATATCATCCTGAGACACTTTATTTTCTTTTAAGAAATCCTCTAATTTTTTACCCGGGGGCATTTGGGCCGCTATTTGATCCGTGGCTGCCTTAATTTCCTGGGGGCTTACCTCAATTTTTCTTCTCGCGAATTCATCCGTCAGGAGGGTGCGCGCGACAAACGCGTCCGTCAACTGCTTCTTCACGGTTTCCCGGGCTTCTTTTTGTTTATCGGCCGGTATTTTATCTTTGAACATTTCCATTCTCGCGTTAATGTTTTTTTCCAGTTCCGATTTTGTCAATACTTTTCCATCAACACTGACAACAAGATTGCTCATATCAACCTGCGGCGCGTTAACCGCGGGCGTAACGTTGGAAGCCGGAAGCTGGGTCTGGTTCGCGCCAATTGCCGGCGCGGAAGATGCCTGTTTGTTTTTATCGTTATTCGAGCAGCCTGAAACCAGCGCAAAAACCAATAAAACAAAAACAGCCATACAGATTTTACTAATTTGATTTTTCATGAATATTCTCCCGAAAATATTTTTATTTTTTTGTCTGTTTTGTGGGTTATATGTATATGTAAAAGCACTCTCTACGTCAAGGAATATTGTTTCAACGGGGGATGTTGAAAAAGCGCCCCAACCCGTTATGTTATCTCGCGTAAATATTGAAGAATTTTGAATTGTTCGGAAAGCGTAGGAATTTCCCCATCCGCATTGAATTTCATAGGCTTCCCCGACATGGAAAGAATCCGCCCCAGAGCTTCGAACATATTAATCTGGGGATAAACTTCGGCCGTAAAATAATTAATCAATTTTAAGGTTTTAAAACCGTCAAACCAGTCATGATACTGCCGCGCGAGGGTTTTTTCGTCTTTTACATTGCGGCATATTTTTGTCCAGATGGCGGGAAAGCCGCAATCTTCCAAAAAAGTCCTCAACCGGGGATGGATTCGCCTGGCTTTTGTTAAAATTTCATCCTCAGAGCGGATAAACGGACTTTTCATAAGTTGCAGCCAACCGGCCAGTACTTCAAATATCCGCGGATCGTACAGGCAATATTCTTCCCTGTGACGGCCGGCCGAATGGCCCGCGAGAAATCTTTGTATCCTTTTTCCCGTCCCGAAGGCAACACGGCTCGAAGATCGCGCCGACGGATAAACGCAGGTATCCCTGATATAATGAATTTTACCGGTCTTGGCGAGTTTGCTTAAAAAATAAAAATCTTCGCCCGCCGCGCGCCTGTTCATACCTCTTACATCAAGATACGCTTCGGTTGATGTAATAATAGTTGAACCTATGGAATGAAACGCCCAGGGGGATTTCGCGTATGTCAGTCCCAGCACCCAGTAACGCAGAAAAATTTCATAACAGCAGATCGCGGCCCGTTGAGCTTCATCCGAAGGCATCTGGTGTTCATAAGCCACAATCGCGGTTTTGACGCCCCGCTTAAAATAGTTTTTTACCGCGGCAAGATAATTATTTTGGACCAGCGTATCGGCGTCAAGACTCAAAATCAGAGGGTGCGAAGCGGAACTGTTTCGCAATAGGCGCAAAGCCATATCCATGCCGATTTTTCGCGCCATACCTACGCCTGCTGTATTTCGCGGCATTTCACATCCAACGGATGCGGCATCGATGTAGCCGAGTTTCATCCCCGCGCCGGACACGCCGGTCAACAGCGGATGCAATTCCTTATCGGCACTGAATTTTTTTAAGGAAGTTTTTCTCACCAGCGCGTCAAGATATTCAAGGGTCTGCAGGTTATTATCTTTTGCCTCGCGAGGGGAATCATCCTTATTGTTAATGACGCACAGGATCAACGAATATTCCAGAGACGCGGGCGGATTCTGCGCTAAAGATGCCAGGGTGTGAAAAAGCATTTCTTTTTCCGCGTAAGCCGGGATGACAACCACCTGAGAAATATTCTCCGTGTCATTGGCGGTTAATTTCCATTTTTCCCCGGCGGAATAATTTTGCAGATACGTGTCAATTAAAGAATCTCTTTTCATCGCAGAAAATTTATCACGCTCTCTTTCAGGATGGGATAGTCATCGATCCCCAGCCAGTGAATTTCTATCCCGTTTCTCTCCATGCGCCTAAACCACGTTTCCTGTCTTTTGGCAAACTGGCAGATGGCGGTATATAATCTGTTTTTCATTTCATCGAAGGTAATTTTCCCCTGCAGATATCGGGCGATAAACCGGTATTCCAGCCCGAAGCTCTCCAGTCTTTCGTAACCAACTCCCGCGGCATGCAGACTAACAACCTCCTCCACCATCTTGTTTTGCAGCCTCTCCGAAAGCCGCGCCGCGATGCGCTGCCTTAGCACCGATCTTTCACAGCGGATGCCGAACACATGAGCGTCGATGGGGGGATTTTCGCGCGCTGCCCTGTTTTTTGAAGTCCTCGCCTGTTCGATTTCTATGGCCCGGATGAGTCGCTCGGAATCTTCGAGGTCGGTCCTGTTATGCAGACGCGGTTTTAAATCAAGAAGTATTTTTTGCAGTTCAGCTTTTGATTTTCGGCGCAGATTTTCCCTGAATGCATCATCAAGCGGAGCGTGGGGCAGTTCATACCCTCTGAGCACGGATTCCAGATAAAGGCCTGTCCCCCCGGCCAGAATGGGCAGAATTTTCCTCTTTGTAAGATCGCTGAATATTTTGTAAAATCTGCTTTGAAATTCAAACAGGTTAAATTCATCTTCCGGCCCCGCCACATCGATCAGATGATAAGGAATCTGCCGGCCTTCGATAATATATTGATTCAGGTCTTTGCCGGTGCCGATATCCATATTTTTATAAACCTGGCGGGAATCGGCGGAAATTATTTCGCCTTGCAGGTCATGGGCAAGCCGCGCCGCCAGTTGCGTTTTACCGGATGCCGTCGGCCCCAGAATTACAATGAGTTTATTGGTCATGTTCTTCTATTAGATGATTTGTCCTTGAATGTAAAGACGCGAGACGCGCCATCGGATGCTGTAAGAAATGTTTAAAAAGAGTAGAAATAAAAATGCCCCGGTTTAACGAGGCATTTTTAGTTGAAGAATTCTTGATTAATCGAGATTATTATAGCGGCTGAACATTTGTTGCGCTGGGCCCCTTATTTCCCTGTTCAATATCGAAACGGATCTTCTGACCCTCATAAAGTGTCTTGAATCCTGTTCCGGCAATAGCACTATAATGTACAAACACATCTCCACCCTCATCGTTTTCGATAAAACCAAACCCCTTCTTCTCATTGAACCACTTCACTTTTCCTTCTGCCAAAGCTAAAACCCTCCTTTAAAATGTATTTTGTTCCATGATAATAGTCATCAAGGAACAAAAAAAACCGCACGAATTCTATCATAAATAGAATATTTCTTTGCGGTTAATTTCTCTTTTTTATAAAACTTAACACTAACTACTTCCTGATAAATACCGCTCTTTTCATGTGTGGAAATACACAATAAATCTGCGGTTTTGTTACCCTGCTGGCAAATCATATCACTTTTTTTATCAAAATCAAGCTTTTTTTAAAATAAATATATAATTATTATTACTATATAAACATTATCTTTTTATGAATATTGCTGTTTTGAAATGATTGTTTTATTGTAACTATTACATTTTACTTGGTATGTCAATTATATATTTTTGCAAAATTTTTATTAGTTCTTTTTCTTTCCCCATATAAAAATGATCCGCGCCGGATATTATTTCCAGGGGCGCGCTGATTTTTTTCGCGGCTGTCCTCAAAACATTCAGTGCGCAAAACTGGTCGCGATCTCCGCAAATCAATAAGTTAATTTTATTTTTTAACTGATCCCATTCAAAATTAAAATAATCGGCGGGAGGCGAAACGCAGATGTTAAAGCTAAAAGGATTATCGCTCTCCTGAAGAATTTTAGATCCGACCCAGGCGCCAAATGAGTAACCCGCGAAAATCAATTCTTTCAGCCCGATGTTTTTCAGATAGGCGCAAACGGCAAGAATATCTTCTTTCTCGCCCCTTCCTTCATCGTATAAGCCAGTGCTTGCGCCCACTCCCCGGAAGTTGAATCTTAGAGTCGAAAATTTTTCAGCGGCAAAAGCGCTCTGCAGGGCTTCAACAACATTATTATGCATGGAACCGCCCATCAGGGAATGCGGATGGCAAATCACAACGCCTTTTTCCGCCGATGCCAAGCTTAACAGTCCTTCGATGATTTCACGGCCGTTTTGAATGTTGATCCTTTCTTCCGGTATGACAATCTCCTCTAAATTGATCCCGCCCGGTGACAGGCGCAAAAGTTGTGTTCATCCGATTTTTCCAGCTTCGGTTCAACTTTCGCGCAAATATCAATTTTATAAAGGCAGCGGTTTTGAAAAGGACAACCCTGATCATTTTCAAATCCGGCCTCCCCTTTTATTTTTTCGATTCTTTCTTTTTGGCCCGGATCGCAGGACGGCACAGCCGAAAGCAGCATGCGGGTATAGGGATGGAGCGGCCGGTTATAGATATCGCGGTTCGGGCCGAGCTCGACAATTTTACCCAGATACATGACGGCCACGCGGTCGGAGATAAACCGGATAACATTGAGATCATGCGAAATAAATAAATAGGTTAAATGAAAATCTTTTTTTAAATCCTTGAGCAGATTCAGAATCTGCGCCTGGATGGAAACGTCAAGGGACGAAACCGGCTCATCGGCAATGATCAATTCCGGATTCAAAACAAGCGCCCGCGCGATTCCGATACGCTGGCGCTGCCCGCCGCTGAACTCGTGCGAATAACGGTTGGCCTGCTCTTTATTCAGGCCGACTTTTGCCATGATTTCAAGCGCCTTATCCGCGCGGCCTGCCTTATCGCCCAGATGATGAATCGTCAGGGGTTCTTTAATCGTGCTTATCGCGGACTTTCTGGGATTGAGCGAAGAATACGTATCCTGAAAAATGATCTGAACATTGCGGCGGTAAGATTTTAGCGCTTCTTTATCGTAGGCGTAAATGTTTTCACCTTTAAAATTCACGATGCCGGAGGTAGGCTTCTCCAGCCTCGTGATCAGACGCGCGAGCGTTGATTTGCCGCAGCCGGATTCGCCGACCAAGCCCAGCGTCTCGCCTTTAAAAATCTGCAGGTTAATATTGTTAACCGCGTAAATAATTCTTTTTGCAGAATTAAAAAAACCGCTACTCAAAGAAAATTTTTTATTCAACTCCCTGATTTCTACAAGGACATCGGGCATGATCTACTCACAGACCTCTTTATTTTTTTTGGAGTTGTACCTCCAGCAGGCAACCAGATGCCGGGCCCCCGTTTCCATCAGCGGCGGCTCTATCCGTGAACAAACTTCCTCCGCGTAGGGGCATCTGTCGCGAAAACGGCATCCCGGCGCCAGATCATATAAACTGGGAACAGAACCCGGAATCGTTTTCAGATGATCTTCCGGCTCCCGCGATTTCACGCATCGTGCCGGTATCGATTCCAGGAGCCCCTGCGTATAGGGATGCAGGGGACGGGCAAATATTTCTTCCACTTCCGAACTCTCCACGATTTTGCCCGCGTACATGACGGCGACTTTTTGGGCGGCCTGAGCCACCACGCCCAAATCATGCGTGATGAGAATAACCGCCATATTATTTTTCTGCTTGAGCGCGGAGATCAAATCCAGAATTTGCGCCTGAATGGTCACATCCAGCGCCGTTGTGGGCTCATCGGCCAGAAGCAGCCTGGGGTTGCAGGACATGGCCATGGCGATCATGACCCGCTGCCGCATGCCGCCGCTTAAGTTGTGCGGATAATCCCGCGCCCGTTTTTGCGGATCGGTAATTCCCACATCACTAAGCAGCGAAACGCTCAGATCCAGCGCCTGTTTTGCCGGAAGATTTTGATGCAGCCGGATGGCTTCGGCTACCTGGTCGCCCACGCGAAAAACGGGATTCAGGGAGGTCATCGGCTCCTGAAAGATCATGGAGATTTCACTGCCGCGGCGCGCCCGCATTTGTTCCTCTGATATTTTTAACAGATCACTGCCGGAAAACAGAATTTCACCGTTGATGATTTTGCCGCTGGCGGGAATCAGACGCATGACCGACAGGGCCAGCATGGTTTTTCCGCAGCCGGATTCGCCGACAATCCCCAGCGTTTCGCCGCAATCGATACTTAACGAAACTCCGTCAACGGCTCTGATTCTTCCCCGGACGGTATCAAATACCGTCATTAAATCTTTTATTTCCAGAAGCGGCGGCATATTCTATTTTCGGACACGATTGCGCAGGAAATCCACAAGCAGCCGGACACCGACGCCCGATGCCCCCTTGGGGATATAAGCCTTGTCTTTGTTAATCCAGGCAGGTCCCGCGATATCCAGATGCACCCAGGGATAATCTCCTACAAATTTGCTTAAGAACGCGGCGGCGGTAATGGTGCCTGCCGCCCGGCCGCCGCTGTTTTTATAATCGGCAATATCGCTCTTGATGAGTTCGTGATAGCTCTCCCACAGGGGCAGTTCCCACACCCTCTCGCCCGTATTTTGGGCGGCCCTGTCTATTTCTTTTTTGAGTTTATCGTCCGTTCCCAGCATGCCGATGACATCATCGCCCAGAGCGATAATGCAGGCCCCGGTCAGGGTTGCCAGATCAATAACCGCCTCCGGCTTGTATCGGGACGCGTACGCCAGGGCATCGGCCAGAATCAGGCGGCCCTCGGCGTCCGTATTAATCACTTCAATGGTTTTTCCGGAATACGATTTTAAGATATCCCCCGGTTTTAAAGCGGAGCCGCCCGGCAGATTTTCCGTGGCGGGAATAAGTCCGGTAATATTCAGGGGAAGCTTCAGGTCGGCTGCCGCCATGATGGCTCCCATCACCGCCGCCCCGCCGGACATGTCCGTTTTCATTTCATCCATCTTATCGGCCGGTTTGATGGAAATTCCGCCGCTGTCGAAAGTCAGGCCTTTCCCCACCAGCACTATAGGCGCGGCGTTTTTGGGGCCGCCCGCGTATTCCAGAATAATAAACTTCGGTTCCTCACAGCTCCCCGACGCTACGCCAAGCAGCGCGTTCATCCCCAATTCTTTCATTTTTTTCTTATCCAGGATTGTGCTGGTCACATTTTTTCTGTTAGCAAGTTCCCGCGCTTTTTGCGCCATCATCGTCGGCGTCATTTCGTTGGCGGGAGCGGAAACCAGATCGCGCGCGAAACAAACGGCATCGGCAATGATCCGCGCTTTTTTAACCTGCGATTCAATCAGGGCAAAATCTTTCCCGTCGGCAATGATATTTAATTCTTTCATGTCTTTTAAATCTTCACGATCAACCGTTTTATACGGCGTATATTGGTAGAGCCCAAGCAAAGCGCCTTCCGCCGCCGCCTGCGCAGCCTGATCTTTTTTCCCGGGGACAAGATTCAATTTGACGGACGTTGCCGCCTCCTGAATGTTCATATCCCGCAGATACCCGCAGACCATCGCGAAGGCCGCGCGAAGCTTCTCCAGATTGAATTCACTTTGTTTTCCCAGGCCAAGCAATGCTATTCTTTTCGCGGGAAGCGTTCCTCTCGTATAAATGACGGATATTTGAGACGGCTTACCCTCGAAATCGCGGCTGGCGATCAAATCGCTTATCAATCCGCCGCTTTTTTTATCAATTTCCAGCGCCGCCCCAGTCAGTTTCTTGCTGTCTTCAAACAACGTCAGTATAACGGCCTCGCTTTTTGTATCGGCAAGCACTCCTTTTTTGACAAGTATATTCACGCCACCATCCCCCTTTTAAAAAAATCGCCTTGTTCAGGCCCGATTTATTATTTTAAATATCATATAAACAAAAAAGTCAAATGTTTCACAGTAATTAATTTTTACGTGTTTTTCGCGGATTGCGGCGACCAAGGCAGTTGATGGATTCGGGTCGCGCACGGGCTTTCACAGATTATCCCTGAGCGCTCCGTAAAGTGTGTTTTTCAAACGCCATAAAGAAGTCCGGCCGGGCCTTTCTGACCCGGCCGGACTTCTTTTGTGTAAAGCTTGATTTTTTTATTATTTGTCTACCAAACTCCAGGAACTATTTATCTGTACGTTACCGTCGCAATTAGTATCCGCGGCCTGAGCCTGAGCGCCGGTTACGGTAATTGTATTGCCCTGGCAGCTGTTACCGCCGCCCCTGGTTTGATAAAACGTAACCGTACCACTGGAAGATAGTGTATACGTGCTGCCGTTAGAGATAGCATTTCCGTTTGAACAATTCCCTCCTGACTGCCTGTAAATTGTCGCTCCTGTACTATTCGTTATCGTGTAACTGGAGAGAGACCCGCATTGTGTGACGGTGAAGGTCTGTCCGGCTATGTTCATAACACCGATCTGGATAGCTCCTGTATTGTTGGCGGCGACGGTATAGCTGACCGTTCCATTGCCTAAGCCGAATAACGGAGTTGAGGTAATGGTGATCCAGCTGGCAAGGCTCGATACCGCCCAGTAACAAACATTGCTTGAAGACGACACGGCAACGGTTCCTGATCCGCCCGCTACCGGAAAATACGCGTTCGAGGGGTTAATTGAATAAGTGCATGTTGACGACCCCGCATTCGGGAAAAAGACATCGGAGTTTGTAATCGGCACCTGCTGAACGGCATCGCCCGTGCCTTGCGTAAAACCCCAAATGATGGTTGCCAGGTTAGAGTTGTCTGCCGAGGTAAAGCAGACCGTCTGGCTGATTTTTTTAGAAATAGCGGGAGTATTAGGATCGACAAACGGCACAAGCACATCCTGGAGATGGCTTAACGTAAGACCGGAAAGACTGCCTGTAACTTCGATCCAGACATTGATTTGATACGCGTACATACCCGCGCAGGCGCCGCTGTTTGAAACGCTCGTCGGACGGGTAATTTCTATCCTGCAACTACGAACCTGATGATCTTCCAGTAAATAACACATCGCGCCGAGACCATTTACAGGCGGACATGATATTGATGTCGCGGGTGTTGTGGTTACGTTTGCCGTCGCGTTGACACAGGAGGTGGACGATCCATAGGCGCTTGCCGGATATGCGCCATGGATATTGTCGTCAAAACTGCTCAAGGGGAAAATACGCGTCCCGCCTCCGGAATAATTAAGCGCTGGCGTATTTTGGCCGGTTAAATAATCGCCCCAGAACTGGAGGGCCACATAATCGCCGTAAGTCGCCGTACAGGACGGATCATTCCTGGTCCCCGCGAGATATATGGGTGAACCGGTCAAATTTGTAAAGGTATCAAACTGCAGGGCCATTTTCGGCGGCCGGAGCCCCTGGCCATCGGTTCCATTCGACAGATACGTATTGCCCGGTCCGGCATACCCCTGTAATTCACCGCCGGCAACCGATGTTTGGGTGCCGTCTGTACGCGTATAAGTGCCGGGGAAGTCATTTTTAGAAAACCCCCCTACGCGGGTATTTGTATTGGTCAGCGCGCTCATAATCGCGAAAGTAAATCCATCGCCCGAACCCGTAGTACCGGGAAACTGGAATTCAAAATACGCTCGCAGGCCCGTGCCGAATAAGCAGTTGCCTGAGTTGCAGCTGGCATTGGCATTATTCCCGTTATACCAGATGGCGGCATAACTTTGAGAGACGCCGGGGCTTTGGCTTCCGCCCAGCGTGATCGTTGTTCCGCTGATCGCGATCGCGCCCGTTGGATTGGAGACAATATTGTTATTGGTTGGGACGACAAGATCATTCTGATGAATACGAGGATCGTATAGTGCTCCCGTAAGAGTATAGGTAAGCACTCTCCTGGCCTCCAGAAAAGTGCCCGCATTCACGATACCCGTGGATGTAATGACCTGGCCGTTTCTGGCAAGGTTAAATACATGCTTGGCATCGGGCATAAAAAAGTTGCCCAGGTTGGCGCCGTTGGTGTTGACGGCGTAACGAATGCCGGCTTTCGCGAGTTGATACGCGTTATCGTTTCTGTTGGACAGAAATTCACTGATGGTGGAGGATGAAAACAGACCGTAGATGCCCAGACCAAGCACCGCCATAATAAGTATGGTAACGATGAGTGTAATCAGGATACTCCCTTTGTTATTTTTAAGGCACATATTATTCTCCCTTAATGGCTAATAGGATTCATTTATCCACACGCTGTTTGTAAACTGGGATGTTAAATTGTCCGCGCCGGTCAGACTTAGCGTGATATCAATCCGCCGGATTCTGGAAAGCGCCACCGGCGTGGCCAGCGTCGCGCCGTTGGTATCATAATAAGCAAATGAGGAAGAGCCGCTTACAACATTGTTAACGAGGGTTCCGCTGGCGTTTCCGCTTAGTAGGACTGAAGAGCCGGAGATAGTCAGAGTATTTGTCACAAATGTGCTTGAACCTATGGATTGCGGCCGTGTGTAAGTAACCGAAGATGCCGTGGCTGCCGTGATGGCGGTTGCCGTACTGGTCTGCGGCGCAGCCCAGCCCAGTTCCTTGACCATTCTGGCCATGGCGACCTGCGCTTTCTGCTGGGTTTCCGTGTCCTGTTTCGCGAAAATATAGCCTTGACTGATTTTAGCAATGCCCAACCCCGCAGCCGTGGCAAAAATGCTGATCAGGACCAGGGAGACAATCATTTCAATCAGTGTGAATGCCTTCTCATCCAACAGGCGCCCGGTAATTTCACGAACCATTTTTCACCGCCTTACAAATAAAGTCGTCAGGGTATCCGTCGTTCTGGGAGATGCCGTGAGCGGCAGTCCAATAGTAACCTTGAGATATCTCCCATATACGTTAGTATTCACTCCGGATATTACCATGTTGCATGAACTCGACGTGCAAGTGTCATCTTCCGTGATGTTCGCACCGGCATCGAATGTGATGAACCTGTTCTGAATCACGCGATAGCTTATGGAAACGCCGTTAAAGGTCTGCGTATAATCCTGCCCCCCCGTTACTTCCGCGCCGATTCTGGTCTGCAAGGCAGTCAGCGGCTGGTGACCGTAGCATTTCCATTGCACCTTGGGAGTGGACCCTGTGGTTTCGGTAATTGTTGAACCTATCGTTGTAGGCCACGTGGGTTCAGTGGTGCCGCTGGTTCCGGCGACGGTGCAAATATACTGATACCCGTTGGCAGGATAAATAATCTGATTTAAGGTATATGACGCACCCGACGTCCAAAGATTTGGCGGCGTGGGGCCGCTGAAAGTCCATACTACACCGCCATCGTTTACCGTAGAACCGACCGTTATGGGCCACGTGGGTTCAGTGGCGCCGCTGGTACCCTGCGTTGTGCAAATATACTGAACTCCGTTTCTATTGGCCTCCGTGGGAAGAACGACGGTGGGGGGATCCGTATTGGAACTCAACGTGTAGGCGGTGCTGGGGCTCCAGGTCGCGGGAGTATTATTATAGTTGGCAGTTATTTTTTCCATAATCTTATTCAGGTTTTCTGCCGCTTTTAATTTGGCAATGGGTGAAGAGCTTTGCTCAATTGATGTTCCGAAATAGACTGCCATCATGGCCGCGACAAGCGCGATCGCGACAAGGGTAATGATCACTTCTATCAGAGTGAACCCGCGCTCTAAAATATTTTTCATTGTTTTCATGGCGTTATATATCCTGTATTTGCGGCAATAGTAATGGGAATGGTCTGAGAGCCCTGCACAAGATTGATGACCACATTGCTACCGCCGGGGCTCCCCCAACTATCAAAAGTAACGTTCGCAGCCGTATTTACCGTAACATCGCTTGGGAAAGTATGGGTGTTGGAACTTTCAGACGGCAGTTGTATTGCCTTTGTAGGGCAGTTTGAACCCGTGCAGGACAGGGTATAGTTAGTGGGTGTAAAAGCCACGCTCCAGGTATTGACATCATCATTCAACGCTTTCATCTCGGCAAATCTCAGGTGCGTTTTCACGGTATCCGCCTGAGGAATAAGATCATTTTGCGTGGACAGGCCGCGGGTGACGGCGATGGCGGCTAAAATGATGAGAATGACCATTACGGCAATAGTCTCAATCATTGTGAAACCACTATTATTTTTCAGTCTGTTTTTAACGATTTGTCTTCTTCTTATCATACCGGTCTCAATTCCAATCTCTTTTTGATAAGGACAAGCACTACATTTTTTCTTGATACGTTATTATACAACTTTTTTGAAAAAAAAGTTACAAAATATTTAATTTTTAACCATTTTTTTCAAATACTCCACTCCAAAGCAGAGGCTCATTTTAACGCGCCCATAGATTTGCGGCAACTCCGCCATCTGTTCAAAGGACATTTTTCGATGATATTTCATCGTCTACAGGCCACCCCGGGCTCATAATGGCACCCGCGCAAGGCCGGGGGCCGGTTGCCCGATTTACGATTACTTGCCGCCTCCACCTTTGGAACGCCGGTTTAATATAATACCCGTAAAGTTGAATATCAATCCCTTAAAGAAAGATAATCGTGAAATTTTTTTGGACAAATGATCATAAAAATAGTAAGTTGCATACACGCCTGAAAATGGGAGCCGTATTCGATGTTACTTAATAAAACTGTTGCCGTTGTCGTTCCCGCGTATAATGAAGAAAAACAAATCCGGCAGGTTTTGGAAACCATGCCTGATTTTGTCGATCGCGTAATCGTTGTCAACGATTGTTCCGGCGATAATACAGCCACGGTGGTTCTGGATTATATCAGTAGGCAGGGGCCCGTTCAATCAATTCTTAATAATAACGAGGGGATTGCCTGCCAAAGCAAGTATGATCGCGCGGAAAATATGCTCAAAGAAAAACAGCAAACGGACATGGGCTATTATATCCCTTCGGAAATAGCCAATAAAAATCCTGATTCCGATCGCGTCATTTTAATCAATAATCTGAAAAACGGAGGCGTGGGCGCGGCAATCGCCCGCGGCTACAAATGGTGCCTGGATCACGCAATCGATTGCACGGCCGTTATGGCGGGTGACGGTCAAATGGATCCGGCTGAGTTAAAATCGATTTGCGTACCCGTTCTGACCGAAGATATTGATTATGTAAAAGGGAACCGTCTTATTCACGGCGGCGCGAGGCTTGTGATGCCCAAAACCCGCTTCTTCGGCAATTCAATTTTGTCCATATTGACCAAAATTGCTTCCGGTTTCTGGCACGTGTCCGACACTCAAACCGGTTATACCGCCATTTCCCTTTCCGCATTAAGCGCGATTACGATCCATGATATTTATCCCCGGTACGGCATGCCCAATGATATGCTCGTCAAATTAAATATAGCCTTCTGCACCCTGAAGGAAGTTAAAATAAAACCGGTTTACAACATCGGCGAAACGTCCAAAATGAAAGTGCATAAGGTGATTCCCCGCATTGCATGGCTGCTTTTTAAATCTTTTTTCAAAAGGCTGTGGATAAAGTATCTTTTCCGTGACTTTCATCCGCTTTTTTTGCTTTATCATTTTTCCTTTTTCATAGGTATTTTTACAATACCCTACGCCTGTAAAATAATTTCCATCATGATCTCCGGCGGCTCCGTTTCACCGGCCACCATGCTTGCTTTTTTCTTTCTGTTTACCAGCAGCTTTCAGTCGCTTCTGTTTGCCATGTGGATGGATATTCAGGATAACGAACGGCTTTACAAATCTTAAACACGCCCGGGGGAAGAGCTTAAAATGACGAAAAAAACAAAACAAAATATTGCCGTTGCCGGCGCGGGCTACTGGGGGAAAAATTTAATCCGGAATTTTTTTGAACTGGGTTCGTTAAAGGCTGTCATCGATAAGAACGCGCAGGCGTTGCAACAAATCAAAACGCTCTATCCCTCCTGCGACACCGGAACGTCTATCAAAGATGTAATTTCCCGCAAAGACATCGATGGAATCGTCATCGCCACCCCCGCGGAAACTCATTTTTTACAGGCGAGAGAAGCTCTGCTGTCCGGCAAACATGTTTTTGTGGAAAAACCGATGACGCTGACCGAGAAAGACGCGGAAGAACTGATTGCCCTGGCCGCGAAACATAAGTTGATATTGATGGTCGGACATCTCCTCCAGTATCATCCGGCTTTTATAAAAATCAAGCAAATGGCATCCGCGGGCGATTTAGGGCGCATCAATTATATTTATTCCCACAGACTCAACCTCGGTAAAATCAGAAGAGAAGAGAACATTCTATGGTCGTTCGCGCCGCACGATATATCGATGATTCTTGCTCTCGCGGACGAAGAACCGGAAAGTGTCCTGGCCACAGGCGGTTATTACCTGCATAAGAAAATAGCCGATGTCACCACCACCCATCTGGAATTTTCTTCCGGCCTCAAAGCGCATGTTTTTGTGTCCTGGCTTCACCCCTTTAAAGATCAAAAACTGGTGATTGTCGGAGATCAGAAAATGGCTGTTTTTGACGACACGCTTCCCTGGGAAGAAAAACTGCTCGTCTATCCTCATCACGTCAACTGGGAAAATAATCTTCCCATACCGGCTCGCGGAGTGCCGGAAAAAGTGTCTGTGCCTTACGCGGAACCCCTGAAGGTGGAATGCCAGCATTTTCTTGACTGCATCGCGGGGAAAAAACAACCTGTAACGAATGGCAAGGAAGGATTGCGGGTGCTTAAAGTTCTCAATGCCGCCCAGCATTCTTTAAACGAAAACGCGACGAGAATAAGGCTGCAAAACGGCGCTCTTGATAAAACCGGTGATGATTCTGTATCGGTTCATCCGACGTCGGAAATCGACGATGACGTCGAAATCGGCGCGGGAACAAAGATATGGCATTATTCACACGTCATTTCCGGTTCACGCATCGGCAAAAACTGCTCGATCGGCCAGAATGTTGTGATCGGCCCCGACGCCGTCATCGGTAACGGCTGTAAAATTCAAAATAACGTTTCGGTCTATAAGGGCGTAACGCTTGAAGACTTTGTATTTTGCGGACCCTCGGCCGTCTTTACCAATGTGATAAATCCGCGCTCCGAAATTCGCCGGATGGATGAGATCAGGCCCACATCGGTCAAAAAGGGCGCGTCCCTTGGCGCCAATTCAACCATCGTCTGCGGACACACTATCGGAAGTTATGCTTTTATCGCCGCCGGCGCCGTCGTTACAAAGGATGTTCCCGATCACGCTTTAATGATAGGCAATCCCGCCCTCCAGAAGGGCTGGATGTGCGCCTGCGGTTATCAACTCAATAAAAAATTCGAATGCCCCTCCTGCGGCACCCGTTATAAATTCAACCATAAAAAAACACTGGGTAAAATAAAATGAAGATGCTGCTGCTGACAAGCAGTTTCCCCCGGTCCGGACGAATCAGCGGCATGTTCATTCCCGATACAATCCGCCATTTAAATAAACTGGGTGTAGATGTCCATGTCTTAACTCAAAACTGTGACTCCCCCAAGACGCATCACGAAGAATTATGGCCCGGCTGCCGGGTGACCTATTTTGGATGGGGCGGAGGCGATACCCCTCTTGTATCGTTATTTAAGAATCGCGGACCCTACGGACTTATTCTTGCGCTCCAGTATTTTCTGCGCGGTTTTAGGGCAGGCAGGTCTATATGCCGCAAGTGGAAGCCCGATATTCTATTTGCAGAGTGGCTGATTCCAGCGGGACTCCTCGCGCGATTGCTGTCTTTCGCGACAAAGACGCCTTACTGTTGCCGCGCGTTAGGCTCGGATGTCTACGTGGCGGCCGAAAATGCTTTGCTAATGCCAATCATCAAAAATGTCGCGAAAAACAGTTCTCTTTTATTTGCCGACGGACTTGATTTGTGCGAAAGGACGTCCGCTCTGGCGGATGGCAAACCCTGTCATTTCGCGGCAACCGCGAGATATCCGGATGACAAAAGATCGGATTTCTCTTTTGCCGATGATTCCAACCGCTTTACCTTCTGCTTAGTCGGCCGTCTTCATCCTGTTAAGGGACAGGACATTCTTATCAGGGCCTGCGATATATTGCGCCGTAAGGGAGCGGCGTTTCGCTGTTATCTTGTGGGATCGGGCGATGAAAAAAATAATCTGGCAGGGCTCATCGAGCGTTATTCCATCCAAAACGATGTGATATTAACCGGACATCTCGAAGACGGAGACATAACGTATCTTTTGCAAAAAGTTGACAGTATTGTCATACCATCTCGCTCGGAGAGCATCCCCATGATCATGCTGGAAGCTGTAAATGCCGGGAAACCTTTAATATTAACCAATGTGGGAGACATGGGATTTCTTGCGCGAAAGTATAATTTAGGCTATATTATTCCGCCGGAAGATTATGATAAACTCGCGGAGGCTCTGGTTTCCATGAGCGATTCAAAAACGCGGGATTCGTTTTACGATAAAGCAAGATATGAAGAGCTGGCAACCATCCTGTCTGTTGAGAATGGCGCGAAAACCATTTATGAAAAAATAAAGGAGCTACTGCATAAGAGATGAGCGCGAAAAAAATACTGGTTACAGGCGCGGGAGGATTCATCGGCAGCCATCTGGCGGAGAGACTCACAAAGCTGGGATATGACGTCCGGGCTTTTGTCCGCTATAATTCCGAAAGCGACTGGGGTTGGCTGGAGCATTCTCCATTCATCAAAGATATGGAAATATTCAGCGGCGATATACGGGATTTCGATTCCGTCCGCAGGGCCATGAAAGGCTGCCGGGAAGTTTTTCATCTCGCCGCGTTGATCGGCATCCCCTATTCCTACGATTCGCCGCTGGCCTATATTAAAACAAATATTGAAGGAACCTATAATGTGCTGGAAAATGCCCGTGATTTAAATATCGGCAATATCATGGTCACATCCACCAGTGAAACTTATGGAACCGCGCAGTTCGTTCCCATAACCGAAAATCATCCCCTCGTCGGACAATCGCCCTACTCCGCGTCCAAAGTTGCCGCCGATCAACTGGCGCTCAGTTACTGGTTATCTTTCGGACTACCTGTCAAAATCGCCAGGCCGTTCAATACGTTCGGCCCGCGCCAGTCATCAAGAGCGATTATTCCCACCATCGCGGGCCAGATTCTGGCAGGGAGGAGATCGTTAAATCTGGGCAATCTTTCTCCCACCAGGGACCTGACGTATGTAACGGATACGGTGGATGGCATGATTAAAATTTCCCGCTGCAAAAAACTGAGCGGCTCCGTCACGAACATCGGCTCCGGATTTGAAATATCCGTAAAAGATCTCGCGCTGGAAATAGCGGATATTTGCGGGGTAAAAATCGGTTTTCATCTCTCCAAAGACCGCAAGCGGCCCCCAAAAAGCGAAGTCGAAAGACTGTATTGCGACAACAGCAAACTCGCGCAAAACACAAAATGGCAGCCGCGGTTTACGCTGCGGCAGGGGCTCAAACAAACCATTGACTGGATAAAAGACAATCTGCATCATTACAAAACGGAACTTTACATTAAATAGGTGACTTATGCAGGCGATTATTCTGGCTGGAGGAAGAGGCACAAGATTAAAACCCTACACGACCGTATTGCCCAAACCGCTCATGCCCATCGGCGATTGTCCGATTTTGGAAGTCGTTGTAAAGCAATTGAAGAAAAACGGATTTAAAAAAATAACGATGGCCATCGGGCATCAACACGATCTTTTTGTCGCCTTTTTCGGAAGCGGCGAAAAATGGAGAATACCCATCGAGTATTATATTGAAAAAGAACCGCTGGGCACGGCCGCGCCGATCAGGCACATGAAAAATCTTGATGATGACTTCCTGATGATGAACGGCGATATTCTGACGGATTTGTCATTAAAAAAACTTTTTAAAATTCATAAAGACAAAAAAGCCGACTTAACCATCGCCACCCATAAACGAACACAAAACGTGAATTACGGAACGCTTAATTACTCCAAAGACGGGAGACTCACCGGATTTCGGGAGAAACCCTCCCTTGATTTCAATGTCAGCATGGGAATTTATATTCTTTCGAGCAGGGTTTTGCCTCTTATTCCGGCTAAAGGCCGGTTTGATTTTCCCGATCTGGTTCAGAAACTTCTATTGCTCAACAGGCCTGTCCATTGTCACGCCTATAACGGATACTGGATGGATATCGGCCGTCCGGAAGATTACGAACAGGCTATCGATGATTATGAAAAAATGAAGGACGTTTTATGAGCGGCTCGAATCCGACGATACCTCTCTTCGATCTTAATTATGGAAAGGAAGAAGAGGAAGCCGTGCTGCGGGTGTTGCGCGGCAAATGGTTAACCATGGGGCCGGAAACGGAGGCGTTGGAGAGAGAGTTCGCGGAATTCTGCGAAGTCAAACACGCGATAGCCGTAAGCAATTGCACAACGGCCCTGCATCTGGCGAACCTTGTCGTCGGCGTCAAACAAAACGATGAGGTCATCTGCCCATCTTTGAGCTTTGTCGCCACGTCGAATTCGATACTGTACGCGGGGGGAGCGCCGGTTTTTGCCGATATTGAATCTTTGAACGACTGGACCCTATCGCCTTCCGGTATCGAAAGAAAAATAACGGATCGGACAAAAGCGATTATCGTTATGCATTACGGAGGCTTTGCCTGCGATATGGATGAGATCGCGCGCATTGCCCATCGACATTCTCTTCCAGTCATCGAAGACGCGGCTCACGCGCCCGGCGCAACCTGCAGCGGCAGGCCGCTGGGGTCTCTGGGCGATATTTCATGCTTTTCATTTTTTTCCAATAAAAATATTTCCACGGGTGAAGGCGGCATGATCTGCACGAATGAAGGCGAATACGCCGAAAAGATCAGGCTGATGAGGTCGCACGGCATGACCAGCCAGACACTGGATCGCCATAGGGGTCACGCTTACAATTATGACGTCGTCTCCCTGGGATATAACTATCGCATTGATGAAATTCACGCCGCCCTGGCAAGGGTTCAACTAAAAAAACTGCAGGATGGTAATCATTTACGTCTAAAAGCGGCCGCAATCTATAAAAAAGGATTAAGTAAAATTGATCAAATAACGATTCCTTTTACCGGCAGGGCCGATGAAGCCAACTATCACATCTTCCCCGTTCTTTTAGACAAAAGCGTTAACAGGAATGATTTGATGACGTATCTTCGGCAAAATGGCATTCAAACAAGCATCCATTACCCGCCTATCCATCAATTCAGTTTTTATAAGAATTTTAGTTTTAATCATGAACTGCCGCTTACGGAATACGTTGGACTGCACGAACTGACACTTCCCATGTACCCGGGCATCACCGGATACCAGCAGGAAAGTGTCATTAATTTTTTACTGAAGTATTTCGAAAAATAAACGCGCCGGATGGAGATATGCTTGTGACCTGTCATGACGTCAACATGGAGGAATGGGAAAAACGCGGCATTTTATACGGCAGCTCCTGCAAAAGTGTGTTATTTAAAAACATGCCGGAGGCGGCCAACAGGCATTTCCATTTTGCTCATCTTAATTTTATATTTGACAGTATTCATCCTGTAAAAAAAGACTGCAGAATTTTAGATGTCGGCTGCGGCTGGGGCAGGATAACCATGCCTGTGGCGCAAAAACTGCCAGAAGCTGAAATTATCGGAATGGATATCAGCCCCGCTTATGTATCCCTGTATAAAAAAAATACCGGGAAGAATGCTTTTGTGGGTTCCCTGGAAAAAATCCCTGAAGATATAGGCCTGTTCGATCTGATTATATCGGTTACGGTCATGATGTATGTTCAAAGAAATCAGCGCCCCATCGTCATAAAAAATCTTTTAGAAAAATTGAATTCCGGCGGCAAATTAATCCTCATCGAACCCGACATTTCAGGAATAAATTATCAAACTGGTTTCGGCATTTTAAATTATTTAAAAAATAATGCTTCATCCGGTAATATTCATACGGGAGGCCGGTGTTTTTCGTCTGCCGAACTGACTAATCTGATTCAAGCCTCAGGAGGATTAATTATCAAAGAGGAACGGATACCTGCGACAACTTTTTTCTTTCTCCCCATGTACATCCTGGGAAAGTTATTGCCTGAAAAAATTGCCGCGTTTTTTTTCCGTCCTCTGAATTTAATGGATCATCTTCTGAAAAAATACAGGCTCCCGACGTTATGGTTATTCTATCTGATCCAAAAATAATAGAACAGGCTAACAGAGCCGGATTGATGCTTGTAAAAAATTCTGCGGAGTTCAATATATACAAATAATGCGAAGAGAGCGAAGGCATCCATGATGAAGCTTAAACGATTAATCATTTCTCCGAATATCAGAAAATGGTACAGCAGACTGCTTTTGCTTCTGGTATTTTTTTTCGTCGGCTATTATATATATTTAAATTTTTCGGACATACGCCGCTTCCAATATGATTTAGAGTGGATCTATTTATTCTACAGCATATTATCCTTTCTTATATCTTATCTGTTGCAGATATTCATCTGGTTTCGTCTGGCCGCGTCGTTCGGCCTCAAAGCTTCTTTTCTGCCGACGGCCAAATGTTGGAGTTTATCTCAACTGGGGAAATACATACCGGGCAAAGTCGGTTTATTTCTTGTGCGAATGGATTTGTACGGCAACGTGAGCAAACGGGTTGTCGCCTTCGCGACCGGAGTCGAATTCATTACTTCGATGACGGCGGCGTTTATTATTGTTTTAATTTCCATCGCCTTTCTTCCTAAAACCATGCCGGGTTATGTGCGAACGGCCGCGGTCTCTTTTGTTATATTTTTTCTGCTGATATTATATCCTCCCGTTCTGAAAAAGATTTCCGCCGTTATTTTTAAGCTGATCCATAAAGAACCGCTTACTGAATTGCCCACCTACGGATTGCTGATTAAATTTGTCCTTGCCAATATTATAATCGGTTTGCCTTACGGTTTGGGAATTTATTTTGCCTTTAATTGTTTCCACCCTGTCGGCTGGAATCTTTTTCTCACGTTAACCGGCGTTTACTATGCCGCATCGCTTATCGGCGTAGCCGCCCTTTTTGCCCCTGCAGGCATCGGCGTCCGTGAGGGCTTTGCCCTCCTCATTCTTCCGGCATTTATGGCGCAACCGGTCGTTATTTTCGGAACCATCCTGACCCGTTTTTTGATAACCTTTGTGGAAATAATCCTGGCCGCATTATTTCCCATGATCGAATATTTTTCCAAATCCCGGAAAGGGTAATTCATAATTATTTTCAGGCGAACACATGTTAAACAAAAATAACGGATTTACGTTTCCCTTTCATTTTGGAACAGATGCTTCCGGCAAATACGCGTTCACGTTTATCGCTCTTTTCATCACGCTGTTTCTGATTTATTCGAACAGTTTTTACGGCGATTGGCATTTTGACGACTATGCCAATATTGTTGACAATCAATATATCCGGATAAACTCTTTTTCATGGCCCGAAATAAAACATTGCATTTACGGGATTGAACACGCAAGACCTTCACGGCCGTTATCATTTTTGAGCTTCGCCCTGAATTATAAATCGGGCGGCATGGATGTCTTCGGATTTCACGCGGTTAATTTTATCATCCATTACCTCGCGGCCGTGTTTCTTTTTCTATTCATTTACAACACACTCAGGCTTCCGCGGCTGAGGGATCAATATGAAAATACAGCCTATCCGGTGGCGCTGCTGGCTTCGTTTTTCTGGGCGTTAAATCCCGTTTGGGTGACTTCCGTCACTTACATCGTTCAGCGGATGGCTTCCATGGCCGGATTATTTTACATCATGTCCATGTATTTTTATCTCAAAGGCCGAATGTCGGGCCGATTGACTTCATCTATCCTGTTTTTTACCCTGTGCATCGTCTCCGGTATGGCCGCGATACTCACCAAGGAAAACGCGGCCATGCTCCCGGTGAGCATCTTGCTGTTTGATTTATTTTTAATTCAGGGCTTCACAAAAGAAAATATTATAAAATGTGTCAAAATTGCCATCCTGCCCGTCATTATTATGATCATCGCGGCATTTATTTACGTTGATTTCTCCAAAATAATCCATGACTATAAAATACGTGATTTCACAATGGGCGAAAGGCTTTTAACCGAACCCCGCGTCATCCTTTTTTATCTTTCCCTGCTTTTTTATCCGGTTAGTTCGCGCCTGACGCTTCTCTATGATGTAGAGGTTTCCAGGTCATTGCTGCACCCCTGGACGACCATTCCTTCAATTTTATTGATACCGGCTATAATCGTTTTTGCCTTTTATATTGCCCGAAAGCGGCCGATGCTGTCTTTTTGCATTATTTTTTATTTCTTGAATCATATCATTGAAGGTTCTTTTTTTTCTCTTGAACTGATTTATGAACATCGCAACTATCTGCCGTCCATGCTTTTGTTTGTACCCTTCGCGGAATTCATTATTCACGCCATGGATTATTTCTCCTATAAAAAAATCATCAGATTTATGATCGCTCTCGGAATAGCTTTAATATTGTTTGGAGAAGGCGATATTACATATGGCCGCAATAAAACGGTTTCTGACGATTTGCTCCTTTGGCTTGACAACATTGACAAGTCCCCGGGACTCAGCAGACCGCATACCAACGCGGGTAGAATTTATTATATGAATAACGAGAAAGAAAAGGCTTATCATGAATATCAAAAAGCGATGACATTAAATAATTTTGGAAGCCGGGAAGCGCTCGCGATTCAGGAATCCAATCTGGGTCTTTATTATTTTGAAAAAACACGGGATGACGAGGCTCTGGACTGCTTTAAAAAATCTTCTGAAATAATTCCTGAATATCCCCCCAATTATATTCATATGGCGAAAATTAAACTCAGACAAAATAAAATGAAAGAAGCCAGACAAATCATCGAAGATAAATTAAAAAAATATCCTGATAATTCTGAATTGTTGGAACTATACAGTTTAATTCTGCTGAAAGACGGCAGGATTGATGATGCTCAACGCTTCGCCAAAAAAACTCTGGCAAAAAATCCGAATTCTCTTTTTGCGCTCGAAATTCTGGCCGGGGGCTGCCGCCTGAAAAATAACGACGCCTGCGCCATCTATTACTGGAAATCCGTCCGGGGGCTTGCCCCGCAAAATGCTTATGCCAATCTGGCGCTTATTGAATTATATGATAAAATGAAAGACAAAAAGATGCTTGATCAGGAAATCCGCATCTTGTCTTATCTGCAGGATTCTTTAAATTTAAATGAATATATTGATAAGTTAAACAGGGATGAAAAGTTAATGGCTTACGTTCCCAAAATTGAGCATTATTCAGATATTATTAAAAAATGCGAATACATTAACCGGGGAAACAGCGCGCATTGATTCGGGCTTTTTTCTCCAAAATCAGAGGAACTAAAACTGTCTATGTTAAAGAAGATAAATATCGGCTCTGATCATCAGACAAACACTCTGTTTATTTATATCGCTTTAACGATTATTACGCTTGCCGTTTTCTGGCAGGTAAATCTTTATGACTTTGTTAATCTCGACGATCAGGTTTATGTAACGGGGAACAGCCATATTAAGTCCGGAATAACGCCGGACAGTATTCGCTGGGCGTTTGGCACAAAGTATTTCGATTTATGGCATCCTCTGGTGTGGATGTCTTTTATGCTGGATTATAAACTGGCAGGCCCAAATGCAGGCGGCTATCATATCACCAACCTTATCCTGCATATTTTCAGCGCGCTTTTGCTCTTCTGGCTTTTTAACCGCATGACCCAAGCGATATATAAGAGCGCTTTTGTCGCCGCGCTCTTCGCGCTTCACCCGCTTCATGTGGAATCGGTCGCGTGGATTGCCGAGCGCAAAGATGTATTAAGCGCTTTTTTCTGGATGCTGACTTTGTGCCTTTATGTCTACTACACGGAAAAACCCCTCCTCAGAAGATATCTGCCGGTTGTGATTTCCTTTGCCTGCGCCCTTATGAGCAAGCCCATGGTTGTCACCCTGCCCGTTGTTATGCTTCTTCTGGATTACTGGCCGCTTGGACGTTTTGAAGCAAAAAAAACCGAAAACAATTTAAAGGAAATTTTGCCGGTTAAAGTTTCATTATGGCCGCTATGGGAAAAAATACCTTTTTTGATCTTGTCGTCAGCCGTTATTATCATCACACTTTATTCTCCGGACAGTCAATCTGTAAAAGTTTTTCCCCTGGCTTCGCGTCTGGCTAACATGCCTGTTTCTTTGATGACCTATCTGGAGAAAACATTATGGCCTTATGATTTGACAATTTTCTATCCATTTTCTGAACAACTTCCCCACTGGCAGGTCACAGGCGCCGCCCTTGGGATTCTGGTTATCAGCGCCGCCGTCATTATGATGAGGAGACGCCTGCCGTATCTTTTTGTAGGATGGCTGTGGTACGCGATAACGCTTCTGCCGGTCATCGGAATCCTTCAGGTGGGAGGCTTCGCAGGAGCCGACCGCTATCAATATCTGCCTTCTATCGGCATTGCCGTAATGCTCGCGTGGGGCATACCGCTTTTTTTTAAAAGCGAAAACGCGCGCAAAAGGATTTTATTCCCGGCGGGATTGATTTTCATCGGCCTGTTGTCATTGATGGCGTGGCGGCAATGCGGTTATTGGAGGGACAGCATCACGCTCTTTAACCATGCCCTGCGGGTGACACAGAATAATTATCTCGCGCATAACAACATCGCTCCGGCTTTTGCCCGTGAAGGCAAAATCGAAGAAGCTGTGTATCATTACAGCGAAGCCATCCGCCTGATGCCGGATACGGTGCGAAACAACGTGGGTTATGTTTTATACAACAACAGGGGCGGAGCGTACACCCAGCTCGGCCGATATCAACCGGCGCTTACGGACTTTAATAAAGCCATAGCTCTGAAACCGGACTACGCGGATTCCTACGCCTTCAGGGGAGATGCTTATGCTTTCACGGGGCAGGTTCAACAGGCCATTGAAGATTACAATAAAGCCATTGCTCTGAAACCGGTTTACGCCGATGCCTACTGCAAAAGGGGAACCGTTTACAATAGCCTTCACCGGTATCAAAGCGCCGTTGATGATTTTAATAAAACGATCCGACTGAATCCGGACAATGCCTGCGCTTACAACGGCCGGGGAGAATCTTACTTAAACCGGGGCGATAAAATACAGGGCTGTTATGACGCGCAATTGGCGTGTAAACTGGGAAATTGCAAAACGCTGGAAGCCGCGAAAGTTAAAGGCCTCTGCCGTTAAACCGGTTCAGGGTTTAACGTGCAGCATGGGATGCGGGACATTATTATAAGGGAAACTGAATTCGATTATGTTAAGCAGGATAAATATAAGTTCCGACAGACAGAAACTAATCGTTTATCTGTCGTTGACCGTTATCACCTTTGCCGTTTTCTGGCAGGTCAATCTTTATGACTTTATCAATTTCGATGATCCGCTTTATGTAACTGACAACAGCCATATCCAGTCCGGGATAACACTTTCCGGAATTTGCTGGGCGTTTGCCACAACGTATGCCGATTCGTTATGGCATCCTCTGATATGGCTGTCACTCATGCTGGATCATCAGCTATTCGGTCTAAACGCCGGCGGCTATCATATCACCAATCTTATCCTGCATATATTGAGCACGCTATTACTCTTCTGGCTATTTTGCCGCATGACAGGAACGATCTGGAAAAGCGCGTTTGTCGCCGCGTTTTTCGCCGTGCATCCTATGCATGTGGAATCGGTTGCCTGGATAGCCGAGCGTAAAGACGTCTTAAGCGCCTTTTTCTGGATGCTGACTTTGTGCCTGTATGTCTATTACACGGAAAAACCCATCACCAGAAGATATCTGCCGGTTTTGATGTCCTTTGCGTGCGCGCTTATGAGCAAGCCCATGGTTGTCACCCTGCCCGTTGTGATGATCCTTCTGGATTATTGGCCGCTGAAACGTTTTGAGTTTGGGGACGGCCATTGTTTTTCATGGCAACTGAAAGAAAAAATACCCTTCTTTATCCTGTCGGCGCTTTTTTCCGTCATCACGATTTATACGCAGTACAATCCATCCGTAAAACATTTTCCTTTTAGTTTGCGGATCGCCAACGCGTCTGTTTCTTTTGTATCTTATCTGGAGAAAACATTATGGCCCCGCGATCTTGCCGTTTTCTATCCGTATCCTGCTTATATTTCACCGGGGCAATTCCTTGGAGCCGCGCTTCTGATTATCGTTATCAGCGTTTTGGTTATCGCGGCGGTTAAACGTCGGCCGTATCTTTTTGTGGGATGGCTGTGGTACGCGATAACCCTTCTGCCGGTTATCGGCATCGTTCAATCAGGCGAACAGGCCATGGCCAACCGCTACCATTATCTGCCCGCAATAGGTATTGCCGTAATGCTTGCGTGGGGCTTCCCCCTTTTCTTCACACACCAAAATCTGCGCAAAAAGATTTTATTTCCACTGGGAGCGCTTTTCATTGCCGTTTTGTCATGTATAACCTGGCAGCAGTGCTCTTACTGGCAAAACAGCATCAAGCTTTGGAATTATAATTTGCGGATAACAAAGAATAACGCTCTGGCGCATAACAATTTAGGTCTGGCCCTCTTTACCGATGGAAAAATAAAAGAGGCCATTGATCATTATAATAAAGCCATTGTCCTGATACAGGACAATGCTCTTTTCTACAACAACAGGGCAAATTCTTATGCCGCGCTGGACCAGTACAAGCCTGCCATTGCAGACTATCATGTGGCGATCCGCCTGAATCCTGATTTTGCCGAGGCTTATTACAATCTGGGAATTATCCATATCAAACTCGGTTTGAACCAAAAGGCCGTGGATTATTTTAGTAAAGCGATACATTTAAGGCCGGACGATCCTTCTTACTACTCGGATAGAGGGATTGCTTACGCAAAGCTAGGCCAATACGAACTTGCCCTGAAAGATTATAATCAGGCCATACGACTTAAGCCGGCTGACGCGGATTTCTATAATATCAGGGGGGCTGCCAACCAAAGTCTTTTCCGGTACCAGGATGCCATTAATGATTTTAATGAAGCCCTGCGCCTGAAACCAAATGACGCGGGTTTTTTCTACAACAGGGGAATCGCGTATTTCAAAATGAGCCGGTTTCAAAGCGCCATTGATGATTTCAACCAGGCCTTGCGCCTCAAACCGGACTATGCCGAAGCTTTTAACAACCGGGGGGGCGTTTACTTTAAACTTCGCCGGTATCAGAGCGCCGTTAAGGATTTTAACGAGGCCATCCGTCTGAAACCGGACTATGCCGACGCCTATAATAACCGGGGGGGCGCTTACTTTAATCTGGGCGACAAAGAGCCCGGCTGTTATGACGCGCGGATGGCGTGTAAAATGGGAAACTGCACAGCGCTTGCATGGGCTAAAGAAAGAAAATACTGCCGTTGATTTTCGAATGAAATTATGTAACTGTACCTCGATCGCGGCCCCTCTTTCCGGGGACGGATCATCATGAAAGAAAAACATACAGTCCAAACGATATTTCATGAGTCAGGAGATTATCATGCCATCCGAAGAAAATGGTTTTGCCCCGCCTGTTAATATAAACTTCCCTGAATCCCATAAATATATTTTCACGTTTATCGCGCTGTTCGCGGCATTATTTATTATTTACTCCAACAGTTTTCACGGCGACTGGCATTTTGATGATTTCGGCAACATCGTTAATAATCCGCATACTCAGATAAAATCATTTTCCTGGCCGGAAATAAAACAATATGTACATGATATTAGCCAGAACAGATTATGGCGGCCCCTGCCGGTTTTGAGCTTCGCCCTGAATTATAAATTGGGCGGAATGGATGTCTTCGGATTTCATGTGGTTAATTTTATCATCCATTACCTCACTTCAGTATTTCTTTTTTTATTTATTTACAACATGCTGAAGCTTCCGCGGCTGAAAGATCAATATCAAAATATTGCCTACCCCGTGTCGCTGCTGGCTTCGTTTTTATGGGCATTAAATCCCCTTCACGTTACCTGTGTTACCTACATAGTGCAGAGATATACGTCCATGGCTGGACTGTTTTATATCATGTCCATGTATTTTTATCTCAAAGGCCGGACATCCGCGCAACTATCTAAAACTAAAACTTCTTCCATCCTGTTTTTTATCCTGTGCGTGGCTGCGGGTTTAGCCGGAGTGCTTTCCAAAGAAAACGCCGCGATGCTTCCGGTCAGTATTCTATTATTCGATTTATTCTTAATTCAGGGCGTAACTAAAGAAAACATTAAAAAATGTATCAGGATTTCCGCGCTGCCTTTGTTGCTGATTTTAGTGATTGGATTTATTTATACAAGCGGTTTTTCCAATTTCCTGGGTTTCCGCGATTTATCAGCCGGATATAAAATACGCGGCTTCACGATGATGCAAAGGCTTTTAACCGAACCCCGCGTCATCCTGTTTTATCTTTCACTGCTTTTTTATCCGGTCAGTTCGCGCTTGACTTTTCTCTACGATTTTGAAGTCTCCCGCTCCTTAATCCATCCCTGGACGACCATTCCGTCAATTTTAACGATATTTTTAATCATCGGATTTGCCCTTTATATATCCCGTAAGCGCCCGCTCTCGTCTTTTTGCGTTATTTTCTTTTTTTTGAATCATATTATTGAAGGCTCCATTTTTAATCTGGAGTTAATATACGACTACCGCAATTACCTGCCGTCCATGCTTTTGTTTGTTCCCTGCACGGAGTTTATCATTTATGTTATTGATTACTTCTCCTACAAAAAGCTGATGCAGATTATCGTCGCCTTTGGAATAGCCATCATCATATTCGGCCTGGGCGACATTACCTACAGCCGCAATAAAATATTCTCCGACGATTTTTCCCTGTGGTTTGATAACGCTGAAAAGTCTCCGGGATTGAGCAGGCCGCATGCCATGCTGGGCAGCATTTACTGCAATTATCATGAAAATGAAAAAGGATTAAAAGAGTATGAAAAAGCGATGAGCCTGAATAATTTTGGAGGAAGCAATATATCTTTATCGCTTCAGGAATATAATCTGGGCCTTTTATATTTTACCCAAAGGCAGGATGATCTGGCCATGGACTACTTTATAAAATCCTCTAAAACAAATCCTCAACATATTCCCAATTATATCTATATGGCCAAGATAAAGCTCCGTCATGATCAAATCAGCCAGGCGGGACAAATTATCGAAAATAAATTCAGAGAATATCCCGATAATTCCAAACTAATGGATTTATACAGTTTTATTCTGTTAAAAGACGGTAAAATTGATGCCGCTAAAAATTTCGCCCAAAAAATTCTCGCGAAAGATCCGGATTCACTAAACGCGCTGGAAATTATGGCCGAGGTCTGCCGCCTGAAAAATAATTATGCCCAGGCCATCTATTACTGGAAATCCGTAAGAGAGCTTGCCCCTCAAAATGCTTATGCCAATCTGGCCCTCATTGAATTATACGGAAAAATCAAAGACGCAAAAATGCAAAGTCAGGAAATTCGCTTCCTGCTGTATTTAAAAGGTTCTTTAAATTTAAAAGAATATATCCGGCAATTGAATAAGGATGAAAATTTGCACGTTTACGTTCCCAGAATTGAAAATTATTTATCGATTGCCGCAAGATGTTCCTATCTTAATTAGAAACAAGCAAAAAAATAGCGCGAATTTCTATTCACGCTACTTTTCCATAAGTGCATTATAATAATTTAACTTTGTATCGGATAATACCAGGTTCCGGTGGCATTTGTGCTTAAAGAGAAACCTTTCACGGTTGTAATTGTGAACACGATATTGCTGCCGCTGGCGGATATTGAAATACCCGCAAAATCACTGCCGACATCCGTATTGATTGAAGCCTGAACCGCGGCTTCTCCGGGATCCGCACCGGCGCCCGACAGAAGCAGGTTGGCATACACGCCGCTCGCGCGCGATTTAAATTCCGCAATGGCGCCCTGTGCCGCCGCGATTCTTGACTGATCCAGCAGACTCAAATACCTCGGAACGGCCACCGCGGCCAAAATTCCCAAAACAACGAGAACCGCGATGATTTCAATTAACGTGAAGCCTTTTTCATTTTTTAACATTTTTCCTCCTGGTCGCTAAAAAATGCTTCTAATGAACTATAAAATCAGCAGGGGAAAAAGCGTGAAGTTATCACGCTTTTTTCTCCTGAATGGTTTTATTTAGCTCTGGGTCGGATAATACCAGGTTCCGGTGGCGTTTGTGCTTAAAGAGGCGCCTTTCACCGTGGTAATAGTAAACGCGATATTACTGCCGCTGGCGGCCATGGAAATGCCCGAAAAATCACTGCCGACATCCGTGCTTATTGAAGCCTGAACCGCGGCTTCTCCGGGATCCGCTCCGGAGCCCGACAGAAGCAATTTGCCGTATTCAGCGCTCGCGCGTGATTTTAATTCAGCAATAGCGCCCTGCGCCGCGGAGATTCTTGACTGGTCCAGCAGACTTAAATACCTCGGAACAGCCACCGCAGCCAAAATTCCCAAAATAACCAGAACCGCGATGATTTCAATCAACGTGAAACCTTTTTCATTTTTTAACATTTTTCCTCCTTTTTCTTAAAGAAACGCTTCAAGGTGTATTGAAATGCCGGCAAAAAAATAGCGCGAATTTCTATTCGCGCTATTTTCTATAAATGCTTATTTACTTAACTCTGGGTCGGATAATACCAGGTTCCGGTAGCGTTTGTGCTTAAAGTGGCGCCTTTCACAGTTGTAATTGTAAAGGCGATATTACTGCCGCTGGCGGCCATTGAAATACCCGAAAAATCACTGCCGACATCCGTGCTTATTGAAGCCTGAACCGCGGCTTCTCCGGGATCCGCACCGGAGCCCGACAGAAGCAATTTGCCGTATTCAGCGCTCGCGCGTGATTTTAATTCAGCAATAGCGCCCTGCGCCGCGGAGATTCTTGACTGGTCCAGCAGACTTAAATACCTCGGAACGGCTACCGCGGCCAAAATTCCTAAAATAACCAGAACCGCGATGATTTCAATCAACGTAAAACCTTTCTCATTTTTTAACATATTCCTCTCCTTTCTTCATGCCCGTTAGTTTTTTTGGTGATCACTTATTAAGACTTCATTTACAAAATTAATATCTTTTATTTTAATTATTTCCGCGTAAAAAGTCAACAAATATCAGCTTATTTCATTGATCAATGTTTTTACATTAATAATGTGTTGCCAGTTTCATAAGATCCCATACCGGCATAAATACGGATAAAGCAAAAAATCCCACAACCGCGGCTGAACCGGCGATTAGACCGGTGATTAGACCGGCAATTAGAATTGATGCGTTGCCAGTTTCATAAGATCCCACATCGGCATAAATACGGATAAAGCAAAAAATCCCACAACCGCGGCTAAACCAACGATCAGAATAGGGCCAATCGCGTCGGAAAGCGCTTTAACCGCGTACTCAACTTCACTATCATAATGCATGGCGACGGCCCTCATCATTTCGTCAATTTTTCCGGATTCTTCGCCAATCGCTATCATATCAATAACCATCGGGGTAAAATATTTGGACGATTTTAACGGCGCTGAAATTCCTGCCCCTTCTTTAATGCGCTCACGGATACTATCAAACGTGCGCGTCAGGGCCTCATTGCCCATGGTAGCCGAAAGGATGGTCAATGATTGCATAATGGGAACGCCGCTTGTTTGTAAGATAGCAAATATACTGGCAAAACGTGATAAAGCCGCTTTTTTGAATACCGGCCCTATGATCGGCAATTCTAATAAAAGAGAATCCTTTACGAATTTGCCGTTGCTTGTTTTAAAATATAAACGCAAGCTAAAAACAATGATGGCTATTGCGCCAATAATCAAATACCAGTAGTTGTGGATAAAATTGGATAGCATCATGGAAATTCTTGTCGGCCACGGCAGCTCCAAACCGGTGTGGGAGAACATCGTGGCAAATACCGGTATGATAAAAGTTAAAAGAAAAACAAACGCGCCGGTTAAGGCTATAAGCACTATCATGGGATACCTGAGCGCCGATTTTATATCCGCCCTGACTTTTGCCTCATGTTCAACAATGTAAATCAGCCGCTCTAAAACAACCGGCACATTTCCGCTGACTTCACCCGCCCTGATCATATCGCAGTAAAGGCGGTCAAATATTTTGGGGTGTTTTTGCATGGAATCGGAAAGGGACAAACCCTGATTGATATCTTTAATAATTTGCGTAATCCCCTGCTTCAAAATTTTGCTCTCTGTCTGATCTTCCAGAATGGACAAAATTCTTAATATCGGTATCCCCGCGACGAGCATGGAATGGAACTGTTTTGTAAACATGATCAGATCCGTCGTTTTAACTTTGCCCATCACCGATACGGCATCCAACCAATTACTGCCCCCCTGCCGCTCCGTAATTTTTGATGGAATAAGTTCGCGGGAAATCAGCATGAAATTCGCGATTTCAGATGATTCCGCCTCTATATTCCCGGAAACTTCCTCTCCAACCTGATTAATGGCACGGTAAGTATATTTGGGCATTTCTTATCCTTATCTGCTTTTAAGTCATAACGGCGGAAGCCGCTTCTTCCAGAGTTGTAATTCCCTGAACAACCTTTTGGGCCGCGTGTTTTTGTAATGTTTTTAATTTCCCGGCGGCTATCGCGGCACGCGTGATTTCGGGACTCGACCTTTGATTCACAATCATATCCTGAATCATCTCATCAATAGCCAAAACCTCAAAAACGCCTGTTCTTCCCTTGTAGCCGGTATTCTTGCACTGGCTGCAGCCCTTACCGCGCTGGAAATTAGCATTTTTTGTTTCGTTTTCCGTTATTCCAAAAAGCTCAAGAGCTTTTACGGGTGGATCATAATTTTCCTTGCAATAAGGACAAACCGTGCGCACCAATCTTTGAGCGAAAGAAACGATTAAAACAGATGCGATCAGGAAAGGCTCAATGCCCATGTCGATAAATCGCGTGATGACACCCGCGGCATCATTCGTATGAACGGTGCTGAGAACTCTATGCCCTGTTTGAGCCGCCTGTACCGATACGGCGGCCGTTTCCGCGTCCCGGATCTCACCGACCATTATGACATCGGGATCCTGACGGAGAATCGAACGCAAACCGCTGGCAAAAGTCATACCCGCCTTCGTGTTTAACTGAACCTGCCGGATATCATTGACCCTGTATTCCACCGGATCTTCCAGCGTGATGATATTGATATCCGGTTTGTTGATGGAATTCAGGATCGCATAGAGACTGGTGCTTTTGCCGCTTCCTGTCGGTCCCGTGCTTAAGATCATTCCGTAAGGCTTATTGCTCATTCTTTCAATTTTAGCCATATCGTCGGCATCCATGCCCAAACTATCCAGGGTATAAATACCCGCGCTCATATCCAGGAGACGCATGACAATATTTTCTCCGTATATGGTGGGAATCGAGGAAACCCTGACATTAATTTCCTTTTTCTCCAGTTTCAGCGTGAACCGGCCGTCCTGAGGCACTCTGGATACGGTGATATCCATGTTGGCTATAATCTTGAGACGGGCAATGACGGATAAAAATATGGATTTGGGAGGCGAGGGCATTTCAATCAGCCGTCCGTCAATGCGAAAACGCAGCTGCACGGTATTTAGTTGCGGAGAGATATGAATATCACTTGCCCTGCTGCGAACGGCCTGCGCGAAAATAGAATTTGTCAAACGGATAACCAGCGCCTCTCCCGCCTGATCCTGCAGGGATGTGATCTGGATTTCTTCCTGGGTTTCGGAGTCTTCCTTCTCCTTGGATTCTATCTCCATGTCTTCCATGATATCGCCCAGATCGGATTGCATGCCGTACATGCTGTTGATGAGCTGATTGATTTCCATTTCTGAACAAATGACGGGCTCAACTTCCATGTTGGTTAATTTCTCAATGGAATCGAAAATTTTAGTCTCCAGAGGATCAACAACCGCGACGGTTAAAAGATTCCCCTGCAATTTTAAAGGGACAACCTGATTTTTTTGCGCGAAATCAATGGGGATATAACGGACCAGATTCAGATCCAGAGGGTACTTGTTTACTTGATATTTCTGAAGATTGAGCTGTTCGCATAATAAATCGATTATCTGTTTTTCCTGAAGAATCCCCTGGCGTATTAAAAACTGGCCAATCTTTAAATTGGTTTTCTTCTGATCATTCAGGATTTTCGCGAGCATTTCTTCGGTCAAAACCCCTTGTTTTACAAGTATTTCTCCAAGACGTTGTTTGATTCTCATTGATCCTCCACTATCAACTCAATGACGCAGCGCCTGACGGTTAAAAAACACGGTATCCGCGTCCCATTGAGCTAAGATTTTTGCTTTGGCGGCAATCACCGGCGGTAATTTGCCGACTGCTTCTTCGGCCGAGTATTTATTATTGAAACTTTTATCGATAACAATCGCGAACTCCATGCCTTCTTTTTTATTCCAGTAAGAAAGGAACATCAGCGGAGGCAATTTCCTCTCGTCAGGATTGTTACGGTAAATATTATACATCGTTTCCAAATCTTTTCCACTCTTTATGGCAACAATGATATCGCCCCTGCCAATCGGCTTTATCGCCGCCGGGATTGACGGAAGCGTTATGATACTTCCTTCCGTGACCCTGTCTTTGTCTTTAATGCGGGGATTAGCCGCAAACACCGCGTTCGTAATATCGGAATTTACGTCGCCGTATATGTTGTGCATTGTCCACCAAAGGGTTCTTCTTTTTGTCATGGGTATCGATCCGATATTATCGGGCATTTTAACATTCTGATTCTTATTTTCCCCGGCGACAGGCGCATTGGCAACAGGGCCGGTTGGCTCCGCTTGTTTAATTTCAGGAACAACAGCCGTTGCCGGAGTTGCCGGAGTTACCACCGGGGTCGCGGGCGCTGCCGGGGCCGCCGGTGTTGAGGTTGTGACCATAATGGTCGCTATTTGTTTATACGCGTCGGCATTCCGGCTTTGCATGATCAATGCGCCAATCGATATTCCCAGCACAGCCATAATTAAAATACTGGCCAGCGCCCATCTTAATTTTCTAAATAACGGCGTTGCCATTTCGCTAAGCGAGCTTCTGACTAAAAACCAGCCCGCCCTCTTTTGGCCGCGAACGATCATCTTTAAAACAACATGATGGCACAGAAATATCACTCTGCGCGGATAGCCTCCGGTCGCCATATACATGGCCGCGAAACCCAAAAAGCTGAAAAGAGTTGGAGCTGTTTCAAAGTCTCTGGCGACACTTAAACGATAATTTACCATCGCCCGCATTTGCCTGAAATTGAGCGGTTGAAGATGATAGAGGATGTTAACCCGGTCAAGAAGATTGGCCTTCCTTTTAAGAATGGTCTGGAATTCTTTTTGAGCAAATATGATTATTTGCAGCAGTTTGAATTTATTGGTTTCGTAATTAAGAAATTCCCGCAGGATTTCCAGGCAATTCTCCGGAATTTTCTGGCCTTCGTCAATAATCAGGACGACGATTCTTTTTTCGTCCACCCCCTTGTCAAAGAGATAATCCTTGATTCTTTCCTTTAAAGTCCATTCGCTTTTGCAATCCTTTAAATCTTTAATGCCCAGCATTAAAGCAATCGTCTGCAAAAATTCAACAGCGCCGTCAAACGCGGGATCCAGCAAAAGATGAGTCTCAATTTCAGTGGAATCTGCCGATGTGGAAGATAAGCTTTGAATAAGTTTCCGGCATAAAGTGGTTTTCCCTGTGCCGATGTCCCCTATGACAACGTTAATCCCGCGGCGCAGGCGGACGGCCAGTTCCAGCTTTTGTAAGCAATCGCTATGCTGTGGCAGTTGAAAAAGAAATTCCGGTTCCGGAGAGTTGGAAAATGGCTCTTTTTTTAAATTGAGAATGTTGTAATAATTCATTTTTAAACGCCATCTTGCTTTTTAACATCCGCTATTGCTCAAAGTCCAACTCTATTTTTTTATTCCGGTTTTTTTCAATTTTGTTCACTTAGACTATATTTTCCAGTGTCTGATGAAGACTGGTTATTACTGATCGCCGGCAGTATGTGAGGCGTAATAAATATAAGTACTTCATCCTTTTCATCGCTCTTGCTATCCGATTTAAAAGCCCAACCCAAAACGGGAATATCTTGTAACCACGGCACGCCGTTTCCCGAGGCGGACTTGGTTTGTTTCGTTAAACCGGAAATAACAATGGTTTCTCCGTCTTTAACAATTAACACCGTCTGCGTTTGCTTCTTGATAATATAAGGATCTCCCAATAAATCTTTCCTCGTCAGATCGATGTCATCTTTTTGCACAAAAATTGTCATTTTTAAATGTTTACCGTCAATGACATGCGGCGTAATCTCCAAACGCATGACGACATCGACAAAGTTGGTCGTATACGTCGGCGTAGCGCTGGTAGTGGCGCTGGTAGACTGAATGGTTACATAGGGAACTCTTTCGCCGTTTTCCGTAAAGGCTTTCTGGTTGTCCAAAGTTGTAATGGACGGACTGGAAAGAATATTCAGCTTGGAATCACTCTCCAGGGCTTGCAGTTGCACTTCTAAAAAGTTTCCGCTAACCTTCCCGAATATTACAGCTAAAGAAGAAGCAGCCGTGGATGTCAGATTATTAGCCTGCATATTCACACCAAAACCCTGGCCACCTATACCCAAAGGACCATTTGCCGTTGGAGTAACACCCGTTACGGTGGGTGATGTGGTTCCGCCGCCTGAGAAAATAAGATCGTTGTTGCCGGAAACATTCGTCCCTTTATTGTATCCTCCCCACATAATGCCCAAATCTCTGGCCACGGTTTTTGTGGTTTCCACGATATTGGCCTTAATGAGAATCTGAGGTGTAGGTTTATCCAGCTTTTCAATAATCGGCAGCATTTTCTTCAAATCATCATGCAGGGCGGAAATAACCAGTGAATTGCTGTGTTCGTCAACTTTGACCGAACCGCGGGGTTTTCCATCCTTATCTTTCGTTATAAAATCCTGAAGCGTGTCCGCCAGTTTCCTGGGATCGGTGTAATCAATGCCTATCACCACGGGCTCCAGAAGCGGTTCAACCCACTGAATATCCCGCAATTGCACCTTTCGTTTCAAATCCTGTTCCGCGTCATCAATCGTCATGACCCTGAGGATATTGCCTTCCCAGACATAAGACAAACCATAGGTGCTCAACAATCCGGTAAATGCCTTATCCCAGGGAACGCCCTTGAAATCCACGCTGATCTCGCCCTTGAGTTCGTTTTTCACCAGGAGATTCAAACCAACCGACTTGGCCATCGCTCTCAATACCGCTTTGAGATCCGCCTGACGCATGGTTAAATTGATCGGCCCGGTAGGCAATTTTTTCACGGACGCTTCAGAAGATGTCACCTGCTTCTTGGCTAAAACTGCTGATTCATTAATTTCTCTGGATTTAGGAGAGTGCCCCTCGGAATTCTCGGAAAGAGTGCCCCATTTTTCAAAAAAAGGATCTTTTTTCTCCATCTTGAATTCATCGGCACAACCGCAGAAAAATATCAGCACTAAAAGACTTAGGCCTGCCATTAAGATATTTTTAGAGTATTTCAAATCGACAACCTCCAATTGCAATTTTATTCTTGTATGGGAACCTCGAAGCTATTTCCCGTACGTTTATCAAAAATCAAAACTTTCGAAGGCGTAATCTGTTTTAAGGTATAGCCTTCCTCTACCAATTGCTCCCCTGCTCTATATTCCAGGCCGTTAAGCACAGCCATTCTATTTTTTCCTGATTCCACAAAGCCGGAATAAATGAATTTAGACGTAATGCCTTTATTATCTCTTGCCGCCCAGGCTCTATACACATCCCTTTTCAAAAAAGGATTGTTCCCGATGTCAATGCCCGCCCGCTTCACAACATATCTGTCAAAATCGGATAATTTATTTTTATTTAAATCACCGGTTATTCCGCTCGTAAATGTTTCGATTTTCACGGCCTCGGCGCCGGATTTAACTTTTTTATGACTTGCCGGTCCAATAATGAAGTAATCAACGCCCGCGTACAAAACAAATAAGACGGCAATGACTATAATGACAATTTCCCTTGTTTTTAACCTGGCCATAAATACCTTTTGATTGACTACTTAAGCGCTATCCATACTTTCATTTTAAATTCCATGGCAGAATTGCCCTGCAGACAGCTAATTTCCTCAATCCTGTCCACATAAGGAACGGCTCCCAGTCCGATTAACATTTTTCGAAAATCAGAAAATTCCCCCCTGAGCACTATATCGTGCAAAAGGGAGGTTGAAGAACCCGCCGATGTGCTTGTATCCGGCACAAAGGAAACGATCGTTACCCCGGATTTCTTCGCCACCGCGCGGAAATCATCCCGGAATTTTCCGGCGTCCAGCCGGGGCAGGGGCTTTTTCTCGGGATTGGGCAGGACAAGCAAATCCTTATCCTTCATCGCGGTTAATAAGGATACATAAACAGGTCTCAATTCATTTTGTTCTTTAATTTGATAGGTTAATTTTTCATTTTCCTTAATGTTACTCGCAATTTTCAGATATAAAGGAAGTATCCCGACCAATATAACAATCAAAATTATCCCGCCGTAAATTAGTAAACGCAAGATACTATTCTGATTTACACTGGCATTATTTTTATTCATTACGATTTACCCGTTTTAGCGCTTAAAATAAAATTAAGAACTTCATCTTTTTTGAAAGTAATAATGCTGTTTTTCTGTACCGACACCTGCTTAAACATGGGTGAATTTTCCAGCTTGATCACATATTGCGACAAATCCGAATCAAGCTTGTCCTTGCTGTCAAAAATAATTCCCTCTATCGCGATACCGTCGCCCGCGGGTTCGTTTTTCGAAGCAGCGCTTCCCGCTGTCATTTTAAAACTGAGCAGGCGCACATTGGACGGCGTAAGATCGGAAACTTCCCCCATGGCCGCAAGACCCAGGTACTTCTGCGCGTATTGATGGATAATGATTTTCTGTATCCTTGCCCTGTCAGCCGTATTATTTACGGATTCCATGGATAATAACGGACTAAAGAGCGATAATTCATTTTCCAGTTTTACCCGCTTATCTTTAATAATTTTCAATTCCGAAACCTGATATATTAACGTCAAGAGGCAAATGACTAAAGCCGCAAGGAAGGACATAAAAACCGTTCTATCGATCCGTTTCGTCCGGATCTCTCTATTTTTTTCGACATAAGTAAAAATAACATTCGGCGTGTCACTGTTGTTCGACAGCGAAAAACCCAAAGCGGGAGACAGCAGCACTGCTTCCTGAACGCTTAAAGATTCCATGGACCGATAGGATGACTGCTGTTTAAAGGGATCAAAAAATTCGGTTTTAGTTCCTAATTGATCACTCATGTATGCCAGAATGGAATTATCGACATTCACCGAACTTCTGATATATATCTTTTCAACCTTCTGGTATCCGATGGAAGATGTTTTTAAAGTTAAGTCCACCTGACGGGCCAGTCTTTCCCATACGGGTGAAATCATTTCCAGAATTTCCGCTTTTGTTAAATCGTAACCGGCATCTTTACTCGTTAACTTTTCCGAATCAGGACTAAGACTTAAAAGAATTTTCATGGCTTCATTATACGTCAGCCTGATATTGCCTGTTTTCTCCGAAACAGACGCGATAATGGCTTCCGCCATGCTGCTGCCGCTGCCCGTTTTGATGCCCCGGCTCATTACCAGATTGTCTTTATCGTAAACATCAATCCGGGAAAAATTATTGCCGATAAACAGACTGGCAAAAATTTCTTCCGTCACCGGCATCCATTTTGACCTGAAAATATTCTGAATGGCAAAAGGAACGGTTGTAATTCCGGCAAGCGTTATGCCCATGTCGAAAAACAGGGATTTTATTCTTTCAATTTCCGATTTAGGCGCCGTGTAAGCCATGATGGAATATTTAGAATTTCCCTGTTCAACAATTTCGCTCTGCAGTTCATAATCAAAAATTAATTTTTCTTCATCAATAAACCCTTCTTTTTTCGCCGTCCAGTAAACAACATTATCCAGTTTATTTTTCGGCACCCGGGGAACTTTCAGGAAATGGACATTAACCTCGCTCGTTGATATCTTGGTCCAGATGTCGCAATTGGCCATTTGACCGCAAAAGGAAATAATGGAAGATTTTAAAAATGCGCTGAATTCAGGAGAATCGCCGGATATTTTGGAGCCGTATTTGATAATTTTTTTGTCGACCAGGACCGGGGGGCCGTCGGAATTATCAGATGTCTTAACCAGACAAATAAATTCCCTGCTGACATCAACGCCCACGGTATAATTTTTTTTATCGAAAAAACGTTTGGGCGAGACGACCTTGATGTTTGTTGCCCGCTTGTTTGCGGACACTGAAACTTCCGGTTCGCGAGGCGCGGCAAAAGATTCTTCATTCTTACCGCGTATGACGTTAAGAAGTTTCTCGGTTGAATTTATATCATTCTTCAAATCTGACAAGACACTCCCCTTCGTGTTTTTTTAAGTATCTTTTACGTCATTTTTTGGGTTGGACAAGAAAACTAATGGTAAATTTATCAATGTTTTTGACTTATTGCAACAATTTTTTTTATGATGGCCTTTGGAGGTTGTATCTGGCTATTTTTTATAATAGCTATTTACCCATTTGTAAATCATTTTTTTATTTTTTTTAAAATAATTTTTAGAGTCTATCGTTTAAAGGACTTGTGGATTTTTCGATTAAAGTGCTTGAATGATATTTAAGTTTTTGCTATGTGAGCTTTACTTTTTCATTAAGATTTCTGAGGTTCGTAATAGTCATGACGATCAAAATAAAAATTACTGCTTGCTGTATCATTTTATTATCATTTATATTTTTCTGTTATCCGCTTTGCGCTTTATCAATGGTTTCCCCCGAAAACGAAAATATTTCCGATACGGCAATTTCCCCCTATTCCGAGAAAACACCGGATACGGCACCCGCAGGCGATTCCGCGGAAATAACCGATCCGGCAGCCTCACTGCAATCCCCCAAAACAGTGAATCCGGCGGTTTCTTCCGGCGCCAGAAAAATACCGGATTCGATAGTTGACCTGTCTTCCGGTTACATTATCGTCGTGGACAAGAAATATCAAAAGCTGTACGTTTTTCATAAAGATGAAACCTTTTCCAAAGTATTCGAGGTTCCCTGTTCCACCGGAAAAAATTCCGGTTCCAAGCGGGTTGCCGGAGACGCGAAAACTCCCAATGGCATTTTCTTTACGACAAAAATTCTGCACAACCCCGGTCCGCCCGAAATTTACGGCTCCATGGCTTTTCCTCTGGATTATCCGACACTCTCCGACAAAAGAGCGGGACGGTACGGCAATAACATCTGGATTCACGGCACGACAAAGCAGCTGTTGCCCAAACATTCAAGCGGATGTGTCGTTTTGCACGACAGCGATCTGAAGCGGCTTGCCAATTTTATCTATTTAAACAGAACGCCGGTCGTTATTTCCGAGTCCATAAAATGGGTTCCCCAAAATTATGTTCTTCCCTCAAAAAATGATTTAGAAAAAATTTTGCTGTCCTGGAACAGGGCTTTTACCGAAAAGGATTTTAAAAAGATTGATTCCCTGTACAGGCAAGGCTCGGAAATCAAGGGCAAGAGACGCGAAGAGCTCTACAATAAAATCAGACAGATGAAATTCATCAACAATCATTTTGATTTACAGCCGCGGGATATATCCATTTTACAGGAAGAAAATAATGCCGTTATTATTTTTGATCAAATCTTTGCGGTCAGCGACAATAATTTTCAGGGATTTTACAATAAACTGATTTTGGAGCGGGCCAACAACAAATGGTATGTCGTGGATGACGCGACACCGCCGCGTGTCACCGGCAAGAACCTTGCCGCGGCCGAGAGCGTTCAAAGCGGAACAAAGACCTCCGCCTCGAAAGACATACGGGATTTGATAACCAAATGGCTGACCAGTTGGGAATCAGGCGATATGAAAACCTACCGCGATTGTTACGCGGCAGACTTTCAATCGAGAGACATGAATTTGGACGCCTGGATATCTCATAAATCCGATGTCCATCAAAACGATAAAAATATAAGTATTCACATTGATAATCTGCAGATATCCGCGGATGAAAACATCGCGAAGGCGGTATTTATTCAGCATTACAGTTCCTCAAGACTCAGAAGCAAGGGCAGGAAGATACTCGAATTAAGAAAAACAGGCGACGACTGGAAAATATTCAGAGAGATTATCTGATCGCGCTAATCGCGCAGGCCTTCATATTTTTAACATCATTTTTAATGGCGCTTCCGGAATGTTTTATTGCTTATCGCAGGCAAAAAACGTAAAATGCCCCCGGGACGCCGTATCCGTGAATTCTTTCGTTTATATTTACCTGTTCGTTGAGCATGACAAACATGAAAATTTTAATGCCCCGGCCGGCATGACCGTTATTTAAATGCCGGGCAGGAATTTGTCTGAAAGAAAGACAACGTAAAAAAAGGTTGAAAATCATTATCGTATCTGGTAATCATAAACAATATTGCAAATACCATCTGCACTCGCAAATTTAGATAAAGATTATAAAGAAACACTCCGTGGCCACAACATCCAGGGATTTGTTCCTTAAATATGTAAGCAACAACAGGGAAAATTAAATTTTTTGTTAACATGATAAGGAATGAAATGCCCCGGAGAAAATTAACTTAAATGTAAAAAATATCATCTGTACTCTTACGAGGAGAGCAATATGATAAAATCAATGAACGTAAAATTATTTAGATTGTTCAGTCTGTTGATTTCTCTTACACTGCTTTGTTGTCTGATCGCCTGCGGTAATAGCGGTAGTACCGGAACTCCCACTCCGTCAACCAGCAGTATTACCATCTCTTCATTTTCAGGATCGCCAACATCGCTTGCAGCAGGGCAAAGCAGTATCCTTACGGCTAAAGTCACCAATAGTACGGGCGTTGCCGTCAGCGGTCAGACTGTAAGTTTCTCGTTTGTGACTAACAATAGCGGCGCACCCGCCCTGGTCACGCTCAACGGCGGAATCACCGATGCCAACGGTCAGGCCGTAGCGATTTACACAGCCGGTTCAACCACGACATCTTTGAGCCTCGAAGACACTGTCCAGGCAACCTGCACAGGGGCATCATCGTCAGCCCTGATCATTACCAGAATAGCCACCACATCCAATACGCTTACCATGTCCGCGAGCATCACCTCTCTGGGCGCGGGGCAAAGCAGTATCATCACGGCAACCGTAACGAACAACCTGGGCAATCCCGTCCAGGGGCAGACCGTAACCTTCACAAAACTTATAGACAACAGCACCATGGTTCTGCAAACTCTCAACAGCGGAACCACCGATGGCAGCGGCAAAGCCATAGCGGTTTACACGGCGGGATCAACAAACCCGACTACTTATGTTCAGGATACGATCGAAGCGCAAATATCCGGCGGCTCTTCTTATGGAGTTGTTATTATCTCAAGAGCGGGAACGACAAATTCGTCCACCGTGGCATCAGGATACAAGATGACCGTGACGTCAGCCGCTTCATCCCTGAGCGCGGGTCAGACCAGCATTATCACGGCAAATGTCACGGATGGGTCGGGCAATCCCGCTCAGGGATTGACCGTCGTATTCTCAAAACTAATCGATAACAGCACCATGGTTCTGCAAACTCTCAACAGCGGAACAACGGATGCCAGCGGCAATGCCATAGCTGTTTACACGGCGGGAACGGGCGCATCCGGCAATGTGCAGGATACCATACAGGCTTCTGTCACCAGTGGTTCGTACAGCGCCGCGGGAGCTGTGGTCATCTCCGTAACGGGAACAGCCTCCAGTGGAATAAATTTGACTTTAAACGCGGTCCCGACCTCCCTGAATCAAGGGCAGATCAGTATCGTAAAAGCAACGGTGACCGACGCCTCGGACAATCCGATTCAGGGATTGACAGTCACATTCACAAAACTCATCGATAACAGCACCATGGGTCTGCAAACTCTCAACAGCGGCATCACCGATGCCAGCGGCAATGCCGTCGCCGTTTACACAGCGGGGTCGACAAACCCCTCCGCGGACGTTCAGGATACCATACAGGCCTCTGTCACAAGCGGTTCTTACAGCTCCACGGGAGTTGCCGTCATTACCAGAACAGGGTCCAGTTCGACGACTGTGGCGTCAGGATATAAGATGACCTTAACACCCAGCGTGTCTTCTCTGGCGGCGGGAGGTCAAAGCATCCTTACAGCGGAAGTAACGAACGGTTCGGGCAATCCCGTCAGCGGATTGACGGTAACCTTCACTTTAGTGGCCAATAACAGCACCGCGATCCTTTCAACCGTTACCGGAACAATCGTTACCGGAACAACAGTTACCGCGACAACCGACGCGGCCGGAAGAGCTGTTGCGCAATATACGGCAGGAACGGGTTCGCTTACGTCCACCGTGCAGGATACCGTCAGCGCGACTGCCACCGACGGCACATACAGCACCGCGGCCGCTGCTGTCATTACCAGAACGTCAGGCAGCACCGTTTCCGGCTATAATATAACGCTCACGCCAACGCCGGTTTCTCTGCCTGCCGGAGCCATGAGCGTTCTTATCGCTTCGGTTGTCGATCAAAACGGGAATAAAGTATCCGGTCAAACCGTAACCTTCTCATTAGTAACCAATAACAGCGGAGCATCCATAAGCGATGTTAATACAACAACAGACGCCACCGGCGAGGCCGTGGCAGTTTACATAGCCGGAACGTTTAATACTTCCGTCAGTCTTGAGGACGCTGTTCAGGCGTCTCTGACCAGCGGCGCGGCGGACGCGGCGATCATTTCTGTTCTGCCCCAGGCGGGCACGGGAAACAGAATCATATCCTTTACCCAAACGCCGTCAACCACGGCGGCTAATCCCGTCAAGGCACCCGATAAATATGTTACAATGCTGGCAACGGTGACAACAGATGATTTATCAACACCGGTTGCGGGCGTACCCGTGAACTTCTCCATTATTGCCGGAGAAGGGAGTATCGTAGGCGCCAATGATGACGTTGCATTTTCCGGAGATACTCCTCTGGTCGTTAATACCGACAATAACGGCCAGGCTTACGTTGACTTTCAAAGGCCGGGTGTCGGCCAGAGTGACACGCTTGTCAGAGCGCAGATTGGAGGAACAACCAATGGCGGTGACGCCGCCAGTATCGTTTACTGGGAAGGAACGTTCCCCTACCTGACTTTAGTGGCTAATCCAACTTCTGTGGCACCGAGTGGGACAAGCACCCTATCAGCAACTGTTAATGATGGAAATGGCGGAATTATAGAAGGCGTGACTGTAACATTTGCGCTAACAGTAAATAACAGCGGAGCACCACCTGTAACCCCCATTAACTTGGGCAGGACTCAAGGCAATGGAGTGGCCACCGCGGTTTATCAGGCGGGAACCACCGGATCGACCTCGGATTCTGTCAGCGCTACGGCCACCTACAATGGTGTGCATATGGGAGACAGTGTCAACATCACCGTGACAGCGCCATAAGAAATCTGCCAGACAATGTAACTTCAGGTAAGCCGTCCTCCGGACGGCTTACCTTTTTTTATCCATCCGGTTTAAAAATCAAGATTTCTCCATGCATGCCGGCATCCAATATTATTTTTTTGACGTAACTCTCCCCCGTCAGGCCGGAGACAAATTTCACGGATGTTACAAGACGGCGCTTAAATGACAGGACGTTGAGAAGTTATTTTTATTTCGCGCATGATTTAATTAAAAAAATTTCCCGCATCGGGTCATCGCAAAAACAAATGAGTCTGAAATAACTTGACAATACCGGCTTTTTTTGTTTGATTTCAGCTTTCTGGAAGAATATCAATAAAATTTAAGGAAAGGCAATAATTATGAAAAAATTATTATTTACCTTATCATTAATATTTTTATTATTCGCGCCGTCAATTTTCGCTGAAACTGTTCCCGAAATTCCCGCCGGAACCGCTGAAGAATATTTCAATCGCGGCAATTCTTTTGAAAAACAGGGTAATCTTTCCCAGGCCATCTCGGATTACACCAACGCCATCAAAATAAATTCAAAATATGCAAAAGCCTATTACAACCGCGGAAAAGCTTACGTAAAACAGGACACCTTCTCTGAAGCCATTGCCGACTACAACAAGGCTGTTGAGATTAATCCCATGTATACAGAAGCTTATTACAACCTTGGAAACGCCTATGAAAAACTGGGCTATCTCGCTCAAGCCATCACAAGCTATACCAAAGCCATTGGAGTCAATCCCCAGTATTCAGCGGCCTACTGTAACCGCGGAAATGCCTATGAAGCACAGGGTGATCATCTAAAAGCCATAGCCGATTACAATAAAGCCATAGAAATTAATCCCTACTTTGCCGGGGCCTATTCCAACAGGGGAAATGTCTATCAAACCCAGGGCGATTTTCTGCAGGCTCTTGCCGATTACACCAAGGCTATAGATTTAAAACCTGAATTTGGCGGATTCTACGCCAACAGAGCGTATGTCTATCATCTTCAGGGCAATCTTCCGAAAGCTATCGCCGATTACAATAAGGCTTTGGAAAAAAATCCGAATGACATGTTTTCTTTGTACAACCGGGGCCTTGCCAATTACGACATAGAACAATATGGAAAGGCTTTAGCGGATTACGCAACGGCCATAAACAAAGAACCCCGCAAGGATGCTTATGAACATTTTATTAAATATTTTCCCGTTAAGAAAGAATCCGACTCGGCAAATGTCCGGAATGAAATCGTACAGGCCTTCGAAGAAAAATTAGGCATAAAATCGACAATACCCGTTGCCGCCCCTGTTGCCGCTACGGCCGCTCCTGTTGCTGCCGGGGCACCCGCTCCTTCATCCGCGCCCCCTGCCGATGTTAACGCGCCTGCTACCGCTTCGGCTGCCGCTCCTCCTGCTGCTGAGGCGCCCGTGCCTTCATCCGCACCCGCTGTCGATGCAACCGCGCCTGCCGCGACCCCTGCCGCGCCTGCTGCTGCCGGAGCACCCGCTCCTTCACCCGCGCTCGCTGCCGATGCAACCGCTCCTGTTGCGACTGTTGCGCCTGTTGCTGCCACCGCTGCCGCTCCCGTTGCTGCCGGAGCAGATACTGCCGCAGCCGCCGCCGGCACGAATTTACCCCCGGCAAACGGCAAACCTCAGGAGTCAAAATCAATCCCTGAAAATGATATCCGGATTTTGATAACAAAATGGCTGGCAAGCTGGAGTTCCGGCGATATGAAAACTTACCGTGGTTGTTATGAATCAACTTTCCAGTCAAAAGGGATGAACCTGGATGCCTGGATTACCTATAAAACAGAATTGCGCAAAAAAAGTAAACGCATAAAAATCAGTATTAGTGATTTGCAGATATCAACGGATGGGGATACCGCGAAGGCGGTATTTACGCAGGATTACCAATCTTCCACCTTTAAATTTAAGGGTAAAAAGACATTGGAGTTGAAAAAAACAGGCGATGAATGGAAAATAGAGAAAGAATTGATGTAGCTCATCGTCGCGATAAGCAGGCAGTCTGAACATATAGACCAATCCTTTAAAAAAACCCTCAATGGCAATTGCTTCCCCAGGCAATTGCCATTTTCATTTTCATATCATAATTTTTGAATTAAACTGGTTTGATTTAGCATCATTTCATACCCCTTGCTTTTTATCGCGATGAGGTTTATGGAATGGCAAAAAAATCCGGCAAGGTTTTTTAAAATGAAAATAGATAAAGAAAAAATAAATAAGGTTAAGGGATTTCTTGATGAACGCGAGGCGGCCTACCTATACGAACTGGCTTTAAAAGCCTCTCAAAAAGGCCCTTGTCTGGAAATCGGCAGTTATTGCGGCAAATCATCCGTTTATCTCGGCACGGCCTGTAAAGAGAATTCCACGGTTCTTTTTTCCGTCGATCATCATGTGGGCTCGGAAGAACAGCAGCCGGGAGAAGCCTATTTCGATCCCGATCTGTTTGATCAGGAAACAGGCAGGATAGATACCTTAAAACATTTCCGCAAAACCATAACCGATTTTGATCTGGAAGATACCGTCATTCCCGTCATCGGACGTTCCGCAACCATAGGGGGCGTATGGAAAACGCCTCTGAGTTTGATTTTCATTGACGGCAGTCACGCGTACGATTCCGTGTTGAGCGACTATAATATCTGGGCAAAAAATCTGATTCCCGGCGGATATCTATTATTTCACGATATCTTTTCCGATCCGGCAAAGGGCGGACAGGCGCCGTATCATGTTTACCAGATCGCGGCGGCTTCAGGGGACTACGACGTAATGCCGATGTTTGAATCAATCGGAATACTCATCCGCAGGTAGCAATAACCTTTAAATCAAAGCGCTATCTTTGTTGGCCGCGTCGTTGGCTTCCTCAACGTATGTCCATATACGTCTGCGGAGCCTCCTCCTTGCCGCCTCGATATCATCTTTGCTTAAAATGTTATTAAAATGATCAGACACATCCCTTTAACTTGGCATCAGTGGTCGCGTCAAAAAACGACCATTATACCGGTTTAAAATTTAAGATGATATCGAGGCGGCAAGGAAATGATCTATTTATATTGTGTCTTCTTCGGGGATACTCCCCTGTTCATACGCCGAAGAAGCTGACGGCGCGGCCGATGAAAACGGCACTTATCATCTTAACTGTCTTGACCTATACTTGACTTTACAGAGAACGTAAAATTTAGTTTTACCTTCGATATCTCTTTCACCTTGTGTTCTTATTATTTGTCATTTGTTATAAAATAACATTATAGGATTCAGAGGTAAAAGGGAAGAGAGAATCTGTGTTTCACCTGATGCCAGAGAGCATGTTTTGTAGATTAGATCC